>ENA-OQHY01000641-OQHY01000641.1-human-gut-metagenome-genome-assembly--contig:-NODE-641-length-18901-cov-3.334399_pt1 | contig 18901 bp, 22 predicted proteins | sample MGYA00242570_ERZ504733 | MGnify/ENA primary metagenome ERZ504733 (study PRJEB26092, sample SAMD00036219) | human gut metagenome | host: Homo sapiens | study: EMG produced TPA metagenomics assembly of... | reverse complement strand
ATCCATCAGGGTAAGACTCTGTAGCTTCCATCGGTATCGTTGCCAAGAAGCCTGAGCAGTTCGGTAAAGCGATGCTTTTCCCGGCAATGGTTGAGACATATGCGATTCTGGCTCTTCTGATCTCCATTCTTGCAGTCAGCGGAATTCAGGTTTGATTTATCAGGAGGGGCAGAGCATGACAGGATTAGAGAAGATGGTGAGCCAGATTCTTGAAGAGGCCGATGCTTCTGCAGCTGTTACGATCAGTGATGCGGAGAAAAAAGCCGCGGAGATCCTGGATGAAGCCGGAAAGAAAGCAGATGAGATCCGGCAGCAGCGGGAGGAACAGTCCAGGGCAAAGGTAAAAAGTTATGACGAGCGTACAGCTTCTGCGGCAGATATGAAGAGACGTACCGCAGTTCTTGCTGCCAGGCAGGAACTGATCGGAAGCGTGATAGCAGATGCCTGTGAACGTGTGAAGAATCTGGATGAAGAGAAATATTTTGAGATCCTTAAAAATATGGCTGGGAAATATCTTCTTCCTAAAGATGGGGAGATCTGTTTTTCCCGGAAGGATCTGGAACGGATGCCGGCAGATTTCCGTGAGGAGATCAGGAGCATGGCTGAGAAAAAAGGCGGCACGCTGGAGTTTTCCGGTGAAGCCAGAAATATAGATGGAGGTTTCATCCTGGTATATGGCGGTATTGAGGAGAATTGTTCAATTGATGCTGTATTGCTGAGAAACGGGATGAACTTCTGGATCAGGTAAGAAAGATTTTGTTTGCGTAAAACACCATGCAAGAAGGAGGGCGTGAAATATGTTTGGTGAAGATTATGCCTATGCGGTGGCGCGGATACGTGTTCTGGAGACCGGACTTTTGAATCAGGCAGCGATCGAGCAGCTTCTGGCATGTCAGGATGAACAGCAGTGCCTGCAGCTTCTCACTGAGAAAGGCTGGGGAAATGGTGATCCTGCGGCAGGAGCAGATGCGATCCTTTCCAGGGAAAGGGAGAAGATATGGGAGATCATGGATTCTCTGGTAGCGGACAGATCTGTATTTTCCGTTCTTTCCTATCAGGATCTTTTCCATAACCTGAAAGCTGCAGTGAAAGCCAGTATTCTGGCTGGTGCAGTACCGAATATTTTTTTCAGTGATTGCGCTGTTGACGGGGAAGATATGGTAAAGTTCCTGAAAGATAAGGAATATGACCGTTTTCCGGAATATATGAGGGAAACAGCCAGAGAAGCGTATGAGACTTTTCTGTATACAAGAGACGGTCAGCTTGCGGATATTATTGTTGACAGGGCAGCACTGGATGCCATAAAAAAAGCCGGGGAACGATCAAAAGAGGAGATCGTCCGGCAGTATGCGGAATCCACGGTAGCAATAGCAGATATCCGGATCGCAGTACGTGCCTGCAAAACAGGAAAAAGTTCGGATTTTATGAAGAAAGCCATGGCAGAATGTGACACGCTGGATAAGGAGAGGCTGATCCATGCAGCAGTAAGCGGAATGGATCAGATCATGAGTTATCTGGCAGAAACGAAATATGTGGACGGGGCACAGGCACTGGCAGAGTCGGCATCAGCTTTTGAGAGATGGTGCGACAACCAGATCATGGAAACGATCCGTCCACAGCTGTACAATTCATTTTCACTGGGACCGCTGGTAGCTTATGTACTTGCCAGAGAAAATGAGATCAAGACGGTGCGGATCATTCTTACCGGAAAGCGCAGCGGCCTTCCGGAAGAGTTTATCCGGGAAAGGGCAAGGGAGATGTATGTATAAGATCGCAGTTTTAGGTGATTATAACAGCATTTACGGGTTTGCAGCTCTTGGCCTTGATACTTTTCCGGTGGAGGATCCCCAGGAGGGACGGGAGAAGCTTAACCGTCTGGCAGCTGATGAATATGCAGTTATTTATATTACGGAACAGTTGGCGGAACAGCTTTCCGCAGAGATCAGCAGATACAGTGAGACACTGATTCCGGCAATTATCCAGATTCCGGGAATTTCCGGGAATACAGGTGCCGGTATCGAAAATGTGAAGAAATCTGTGGAGACAGCAGTTGGTTCTGATATTCTTTTCAGTAATGAGTGACAAGAAAGCAGGTGATTGGTTCAGATGAGCAGAGGAACCATTAAAAAAATAGCAGGCCCGCTGGTAATTGCCAGGGGTATGCGAGATGCGAATATGTACGACGTGGTCCGTGTAAGCGATCAGCGTCTGATCGGTGAGATCATTGAGATGCACGAAGATGAGGCTTCCATACAGGTATATGAGGAGACTTCAGACTTCGTCCGGGAGAACCGGTAGAGTCAATGGAAGTTCCGCTTTCTGTAGAGCTGGGACCTGGCCTTATCACAAGTATTTACGATGGAATCCAGCGTCCGCTGGACGATATCATGAAAGTAGCAGGCAGCAACAATCTGAAACGTGGTGTTGAGGTACCTGCACTGAAACGAGACAAAAAATGGAACTTTGTTCCGACAGCGAAAGTTGGAGATGAGCTGGAAGGCGGCGATGTTCTCGGAACTGTTCAGGAAACCATTGTTGTTACACAGAAGATCATGGTTCCTCCGAATATGAAGGGAACTTTGAAAGAAATTAAATCCGGCGAATTCACAGTGATGAGACGGTTGCGGTTCTTTCAACTGCAAATGGGGACAAGGAGCTGACACTGATGCAGCACTGGCCTGTACGACGTGGCCGCCCATATAAGAAAAAACTTCCACCTGCAAAACCTCTGGTAACAGGACAGCGTGTTATTGATACCATGTTTCCAATCGCAAAAGGCGGCGTTGCAGCAGTTCCGGGACCTTTTGGAAGCGGTAAAACAGTTATCCAGCATCAGCTTGCAAAATGGGCTGAGGCGGATATTGTGGTTTATATCGGCTGTGGTGAGCGTGGAAATGAGATGACAGATGTTCTGAACGAGTTTCCGGAGCTGAAGGACCCGAAAACAGGACAGTCCCTGATGGAGCGTACTGTTCTGATCGCCAACACCTCAGACATGCCGGTTGCGGCACGTGAGGCTTCTATTTATACAGGTATCACTATTGCAGAGTATTTCCGTGATATGGGTTATTCCGTAGCTCTGATGGCAGATTCCACATCCAGATGGGCCGAGGCTCTCCGTGAGATGTCCGGACGACTGGAGGAGATGCCTGGTGAGGAAGGTTATCCGGCATATCTTGGCTCCCGTCTTGCACAGTTCTACGAGCGTGCAGGCCATGTGATCTGCAGCGGAAAGGACGGAAGAGAGGGTGCACTGACAGCCATCGGTGCTGTATCACCTCCTGGTGGTGATATTTCCGAGCCTGTTTCCCAGGCAACCCTTCGAATCGTAAAGGTATTCTGGGGACTGGATGCGAACCTTGCATACAAACGTCATTTCCCGGCTATTAACTGGCTGACCAGTTATTCTCTGTATCTGGACAGCGTAGGCGGCTGGTTTGATGAGAATGTGGCATCGGACTGGATGAAGCTTCGTCAGAAAATGATGACTCTTCTTCAGGAAGAAGCAGAACTTGAGGAAATCGTAAAGATGGTAGGTATGGACGCACTTTCACCTGGCGACCGCCTGAAAATGGAGGCAGCCCGTTCTATCCGCGAGGATTTCCTTCACCAGAACTCTTTCCATGAGATCGATACCTATACATCTCTGGAAAACAGCACAATATGATGCGTCTGGTACTTGCGTTTTATGATGCTGGCGTGGATGCGCTGAAGCAGGGAGCTGATATCAACGACATCGTAAAACTGCCGGTTCGTGAGCAGATCGGCCGTTACAAATATACGAAAGAGGATGAGCTGGCAGCAGAATATGAAAAAGTAACACGTCAGCTTGCAGGAGAGATCGCAGAACTTCTGAGAAAGGAGGGCCTGTAAAATGCCAAAAGAATATAGAACCATACAGGAAGTTGCCGGCCCTTTGATGCTGGTACGTGGCGTTGAGACGTGGCATTTGACGAGCTTGGTGAGATTGAGCTTGCCGATGGCGAAACGAGAAGATGCCGTGTTCTGGAGATCGACGGAAGCAATGCACTGGTGCAGCTGTTTGAGAGTTCCACAGGTATCAACCTTTCTAACAGCAAGGTACGTTTTCTGGGACGAAGCATGGAGCTTGGCGTATCCGGCGACATGCTGGGCCGTGTTTTTGACGGTCTGGGCCGACCGATCGATGATGGCCCTGAGATCCTTCCGGAAGAGAGAAGAGATATCAACGGACTTCCGATGAACCCTGCAGCCAGAAGTTATCCGGAGGAGTTTATCCAGACCGGTGTATCTGCGATCGACGGACTGAATACACTGGTTCGTGGACAGAAGCTTCCGATCTTCTCAGCATCCGGTCTTCCTCATGCACAGCTTGCGGCACAGATCGCAAGACAGGCGAAGGTTCGTGGAAAAGATGAGCAGTTTGCGGTTGTATTTGCTGCCATGGGTATTACTTTCGAGGAGTCCAACTTCTTTGTAGAGAGCTTTAAGGAAACCGGAGCGATAGACCGTACTGTTCTTTTTGTAAACCTGGCAAATGACCCGGCTGTTGAGCGTATCGCTACTCCGCGAATGGCACTGACAGCAGCAGAGTATCTTGCCTTCGAAAAAGACATGCACGTACTGGTAATCCTTACAGATATTACAAACTATGCGGACGCTCTCCGTGAGGTTTCCGCAGCGCGTAAAGAGGTTCCTGGACGTCGTGGTTATCCCGGATATATGTACACGGACCTTGCTTCTCTTTATGAGCGTGCAGGCCGTCAGAAAGGAAAATCAGGAAGTATCACCATGGTTCCGATCCTGACCATGCCTGAGGATGACAAGACTCATCCGATTCCTGACCTTACCGGCTACATCACAGAGGGACAGATCATCCTGAGCCGTGAGCTTTACCGCAAAGGGATTACACCGCCGATTGATGTTCTTCCGTCTCTGTCACGACTGAAGGATAAAGGTATCGGTGAAGGCAAAACAAGAGCGGATCATGCCAACACCATGAACCAGCTGTTTGCTGCATATGCCCGTGGTAAAGAGGCCAAAGAGCTGATGACCATTCTTGGCGAGGCTGCTCTCTCTGATATTGACCTTATTTATGCAAAATTTGCAGATGCTTTTGAAAAGGAATATGTTTCCCAGGGCTATCAGGCAAACCGTGATATTGAGGAGACTTTGTCCATTGGCTGGAAGCTGCTTTCCATTCTTCCGAGAAGCGAGCTGAAACGTATCGATGACAAATTCCTTGACCAGTATTACGGAAAAGTATAAAGGGGGATGATTTGTGGCATCAACACAGGTGAATCCTACCCGTATGGAGCTTACGAAGCAGAAAAAAAAGCTGGTGACTGCAGTGCGCGGACACAAGCTTCTGAAGGATAAGCGAGATGAGCTGATGAGACAGTTCCTAGACCTGGTACGTGAGAACATGGAGCTGCGTCAGAAGGTAGAGGCTGGTATCCGAAGTGCCAATACCAATTTTGTTATTGCAAAAGCCGGAATGTCGGAGGAAACTCTGAATACGGCACTGATGGCTCCCAAGCAGGAAGTTTATCTGGAAACCGGAAAAAAGAATGTCATGAGTGTGGATATTCCTGTTTTTGAATATAAAACAAGAACACCGGATGCTAACGATATCTATTCCTATGGTTTTGCTTTTACCTCCAGTGATCTGGACGGAGCGGTGAAATCCCTGGAGGATATACTTCCTGACATGCTTCGTCTGGCAGAAGTGGAAAAAGCCTGCCAGCTGATGGCTTCCGAGATCGAGAAGACCAGACGACGTGTAAATGCTCTGGAGCACGTAATTATACCGGAAGCTCAGGCAAACATCAAATACATCACCATGAAGCTGGATGAAAATGAGAGAAGTACGCAGATTCGACTGATGAAGGTGAAGGATATGATGCTTGAAGAGGCTCATCACTACAAAGAGCGGGAGGCAGAACGCGGAGCGTAAAGAACAGGAATCGTATCAGAAAAAGGAAAATTTATTATAGAAAGTTTTTAAGCAACGGGAAGGAAAACGTCTCTGTACTGTGGTATTTTTGGCAGTGCAGGGGCGTTTTGCGTAAGACAAATATTTGGGGCAGGCGGATATTCGGATAAATTTAGAAAATGTTAAGTTTTTGTTATTAGAAAATCAAGAGAAGTACAGTATAATAGATAACAGTAAAATAGGCAGACACAGATAACAACAGGAATAAAAAGGAATCATCTGTATTGTCTGCAGGAAAATAAAGAGAGGAAGAGGTGAATGCTGGTTTAACAGCAAGGTATATATGAGTATTTTACATTCAATACAGAATCTGGACGAAGAGCTTCTGCTTCTGATCCAGCAATATCTTCGGTCAGATATTCTTACACCTGCTATGAAAATGATCACATTTCTGGGAAACGGAGGCGGGTTCTGGATCCTGTGTGCAGTGATCCTTCTGGTGAGTCCGAAGACCAGAAAAGTGGGATGCGCAGCATCTTTGTCAATTATATTTGGAGCTCTTGTCACCAATGTACTTCTTAAGAATCTGGTAGCAAGAGCAAGGCCTTTTGCAGTGATCGATGCCCTGACTCCGCTGATCGCAAAACCGACAGATTTTTCTTTCCCGTCAGGACATACGACAGCATCTTTTGCAGTTGCGTTGGTGATAGCGCGGATGTTTCCGAAGAGATACGGTGTTCCGGCAGTGATCCTGGCTGCACTTGTGGCTTTTTCCAGACTGTATCTGGGGGTTCATTATCCTACGGATGTTCTTGCCGGATTCCTGGTGGCACTGGCGGGCAGTACGTTGTCTGTGTGGTTGGTAAGGAAAAAAGACCTTCATGCACTTTAATAAGATAAAGTATTGACACGTGGAAGTTGAACGGGGTACAATAAAATGTAAGGAATAATTCCTGGAATTGCTATAGAAACAGAGTGTTCTGAGAAATCAATAATTACCTGGAACGTTATAAATCGGATAAAAGGAGAGAACCACCATGATATCAGAAAAAATGAAACCCTACGTAAAAAATAATTCTGCCATCCGTATGATGTTTGAGGAAGGCAACCGTCTCCGTGCGAAATACGGCGCAGATAAGGTATTTGACTTCAGCCTTGGAAACCCGAGTGTGCCGGCTCCGGATTGTGTACGCGAGGCGATCATTGAGCTTGTTAATGAGACAGATCCGACGGTTCTTCACGGCTATATGAGCAATGCAGGTTTTGAGGATGTACGCCAGACTATCGCAGAATCCCTCAACAAGCGCTTTGATACGAAATTTTCTGCAAAGAACCTGATCATGACAGTTGGAGCAGCAAGCGGACTGAACGTGATTTTGAAGACAATCCTGAATCCGGGAGAAGAAGTGATCGTTTTTGCACCATATTTCCTGGAGTACGGTGCATATGTCCGTAATTATGATGGTGTCCTTGTGGAAATCTCTCCGGATACCGCAACCTTCCAGCCGAATCTTGCTGAGTTTGAGAAGAAGATCACACCGAAGACAAAAGCTGTCATTGTAAATACACCTCATAATCCAACAGGAGTTGTATATTCAGAAGAAACAATCAGGAAACTTTCTGCAATTCTGGAAGCAAAGCAGAAGGAATTCGGAACAGTAATCTATATGATCTCTGACGAGCCGTATCGTGAACTTGCATATGATGGCGTTGAGGTTCCGTACCTGACCAAATATTATGACAATACGGTTGTTGGATATTCCTACAGCAAATCTCTTTCCCTTCCGGGAGAGCGTATCGGATATCTGGTGATCCCGGATGAGCAGATGGAAGCGAAGAGCTGATCTCAGCAGCAACCATCGCAAACCGTACACTTGGCTGTGTAAATGCACCGTCCTGATCCAGAAAGTAGTTGCGAAATGTGTAGATGCCAAGACTGATCTTGCAGCTTATGATAAGAACCGTCAGGCACTTTACAATGGCCTGAAAGAGTGTGGATTTGAGTGTATCAAGCCACAGGGAGCTTTTTATCTGTTCGTGAAATCACCGGTAGCAGATGAAAAAGCTTTCTGCGAAGCAGGTAAGAAATACAATATCCTCATGGTACCGGGAAGCTCTTTTGCATGCCCTGGTTATGTGAGACTTGCGTATTGTGTATCTTATGAGACGATCGTCAATTCTCTTCCTGAGTTTAAGAAACTTGCGGCAGAGTATGGCCTGAAATAAATGAACAACAAGAAAGAATAAACAAAGGAGACGCAGCCGGGAGTCAATCGCTCCCGGCTGCGTCAATTAGAGGGGTGTTCCACATTTATTTGGCTTTTTTATCTTCTTTCTTTGGCGCTTCTCCGTAGTATGCTTTCAGATAGATATCTTTCAGCTCAGATACCAGTGGATATCTCGGGTTGGCACCGGTACACTGGTCGTTGAAGGCCTGCTCGGACATATCATCCAGAGTCTCAAGGAAGTATTTTTCATCTACACCGTAGTCGCGGATTGTAGGAAGTATTTCAATAGTTCTCATAAGGTCGTCCAGTTTAGCAAGAAGTTTCTCGAATACTTCTGCGTCGTTCTTGCCTGTAAGACCTACAGAACGTCCGATCTCAGCATAGCGTGCAAGTGTCTTCGGATACTGATACTGTGGGAATGTACCATCTTAGTCGGAACCTCGGCACTGTTGTAGCGCATAACATCCAGAAGAACAACTGCGTTTGCAATACCATGCGGCAGGTGGTGGAAAGCACCAAGCTTGTGAGCAAGAGAGTGGTTTACTCCAAGGAAAGCATTGGCGAATGCGAGACCTGCCATGCAGGAAGCGTTAGCCATATGATCTCTTGCCTCTACATCGTTGCCATCCTTGTATGCACGCGGCAGATACTCGAATACCAGTTTGATCGCTTTCAGTGCGAGACCATCTGTGTAATCAGAAGCCATCATGGAAACATAAGCCTCAATGGCATGTGTCATAACGTCGATACCGGAAGCACGGGTAAGTCCCTTAGGTGCGCTCATCATGTTATTGGTATCTACGATCGCCATATCCGGAAGGAGCTCGTAATCAGCCAGCGGCACTTAACGCCGGTGTCCTGATCTGTGATAATGGCGAAAGGTGTAACCTCGGAACCTGTACCGGAAGATGTCGGGATCGCTACAAAGTAAGCTTTTTTACCCATCTTCGGGAAGGTGTAAACTCTCTTTCGGATATCCATGAAATCCATGGACATATCGGAGAAATCAGCGTCCGGATTCTCATAAAGCATCCACATAACCTTGCCGGCATCCATTGCAGAACCGCCACCAAGAGCGATGATGCAGTCCGGCTCGAATGCTGTCATAGCTTTGGCACCTGCTTTTGCGGAAGCAAGGGATGGGTCTGGTGCTACATCAGAGAAGCATGTGTGTACGATACCCATCTGATCCAGCTTGTCTTCGATCGGTTTGGTGTAGCCGTTCTTATAAAGGAAGGAGTCTGTTACGATGAAGCAGCGTTTCTTGCCCATAACAGTACCGAGCTCATCAAGAGCAACCGGCATACAGCCTTTCTTAAAGTAAACTTTTTCCGGTGTTCTCATCCAGAGCATATTCTCTCTCCTTTCAGCAACGGTCTTGGTATTGAGAAGATGTTTAACACCAACGTTCTCGGATACGGAGTTGCCGCCCCAGGAACCGCAGCCAAGAGTAAGGGATGGAGCAAGCTTGAAGTTGTAAAGGTCGCCGATACCACCCTGGGAAGAAGGTGTATTGATAAGGATACGGCAGGTCTTCATAGCTGCCTCGAATTTATCCATTTTCTCTGTTTCATTTACGTTGATGTAGAGGGAAGAGGTATGGCCATAGCCGCCGTCTGCAACAAGACGCTCAGCTTTTGCAATAGCATCGTCAAAATTCTTAGCCTTGTACATTGCAAGTACAGGGGAAAGCTTCTCATGTGCGAATTCCTCGCTGATATCAACGGATTCAACCTCACCGATCAGGATCTTGGTCTGTGGTGGAACAGTAACGCCGGCCATCTCTGCGATAGTAGCTGCTTTCTGTCCTACGATCTTGGCATTCAGTGCGCCGTTGATAAGGATCGTCTTTCTGACTTTCTCGATCTCGTCTTTCTTGAGGAAATAGCATCCTCTGTAAAGGAATTCTTCTTTAACTTCTTTATAAATGCTTTCCAGAACAGTTACGGACTGCTCGGAAGCACAGATCATACCATTGTCAAATGTCTTGGAGTGAATGATGGAGTTAACCGCAAGACGGATATCTGCGCTGTCATCAATGATAGCAGGTGTATTTCCGGGTCCGACGCCAACAGCCGGTTTACCTGAGGAGTAAGCTGCCTTAACCATTCCGGGACCGCCGGTAGCGAGGATGATGTCTGCATTCTGCATTACCATATTGGTAAGCTCAAGGCTCGGGATATCGATCCATCCGATGATTCCTTCCGGTGCGCCTGCGGCAACAGCTGCATCAAGAACAACTTTAGCTGCTGCGATAGTAGATCCTTTGGCACGCGGATGCGGCTGATGATGATACCGTTACGTGTTTTCAGTGAAATAAGGGATTTATAGATTGCTGTGGAAGTCGGGTTGGTTGTCGGGATAACTGCGGCAATCAGTCCTACAGGCTCAAGGATCTTCTTGATTCCGTATGCCTTGTCTTCTTCTACAACACCACATGTCTGAGTGTTCTTATAAGCATTGTAAACGTACTCTGCTGCGTAATGGTTCTTGATAACCTTGTCTTCCATGATTCCCATGCCTGTCTCTTCAACAGCCATTTTAGCCAGTGGAATACGCATCTTGTCAGCAGCAGTAGCAGCTGCTTTAAAGATCTTGTCAACCTGCTCCTGTGTGTAGGTGGCGAATATCTTCTGTGCTTCTTTCATTGCTGCCATTTTCGCGGTCAGGGCTTCTGGAGTGTCAATAATGGTAGGGATAGTATCTTTCTTTGCCATGTGGAATCCTCCTGTTTTCATATGATGATAGTCTGTGGTTCTGCGGTTGTCTTTTTTTGACCGGCAGATGCTGCAGAGTTTTATTGTAAGTCCCCGCGCTGCGTTCGCATTTTTTGATTCAATCTGATTGAATTTTCTGTTTTGATACTGATATAGTATCAAAATTCAGAATAAAACGCAAATTCAGAATTTTGCTGCTATGTGCAAAATGACGAACTGAAAATTGCGGAAAAATACTGTAAATTTTACTTTGCAGCTGTCTGAATCTCTTGAAAAACTGTTTGTAAAAAAAATGAAATTCAGCATTATGCACAAAATACATGTTAATTATTTGTCAGCACTGACAAAAAACATGCATACATATGAAGGGCGGGCAAAAGATAAAACGCTATAGAAGTTAAAAAAATAACGTTAAACTTTTGTCAATCGATCATGAACCCATTATAATTCAACGGATTGAAGACGTCAATAGTGGATGTGATAAATATTTAACAAAAATATCCCGATATTTTGACAAATAATTCACAAAAATATAGTATCGCACTAAAGTGGGAAATCATAAGAGATAAAAAAATCTGGAATTTTTTGAGCTTTCAGAACAATTAAAAAATAATTTAGGGAAATATAAGGCAGAGTCAATGGGGATTTCTGATGGTTGCTGGAGAATTAAAGAGAAAATCCGGAGATTTTTTTCAAAAAAAACTGCCACACAGGAGAACATTCCCATATGGCAGTCGTATAAATTATGTCAAAGATATATCCGAATACCCTGTCACAGCAAAATACTGCCAGATTCCGGTAAATGATAAAATATCGTCAAAATCCTATCAGCTCTTGCGGAATGCAGCACGTTTTCTGTCTCTGGAATCCAGGATACGTTTACGGATACGAAGGCTTGTAGGTGTTACCTCAAGAAGCTCATCCTGGTCGATGAACTCGATGGCCTGTTCGAGACTTAAGATCTTAGGCGGAACAAGCTTCAGAGCATCATCAGCGGAAGAGGAACGTGTGTTGGTAAGGTGTTTTGTCTTGCAGACATTCAGCTCGATATCCTCAGCCTTTCCGTTCTGTCCGATGACCATACCGCTGTAAACTTTTTCTCCAGGTCCGACAAAGAGAGTACCACGCTCCTGAGCGGAGAAAAGTCCGTAAGTAACAGTCTCACCAGCCTCAAATGCGATGAGGGATCCCTGTTTACGGTACGGGAAATCTCCCTTGTAAGGTGCATATCCGTCAAACATGGTATTCAGGATACCGGTACCCTTGGTGGAGGTAAGGAATTCATTACGGAATCCGATCAGTCCACGGGAAGGGATGGAGAACTCAAGACGGACACTTCCGTCACTTGCTGTGCTCATACCCTGGAGCTCACCTTTACGCTCGCTGAGCTTCTGGATGATGGTACCGGAAAATTCCTCCGGAACGTCAACATATGCGATCTCGATCGGCTCGAGTTTACGTCCGCGCTCGTCTGTGTGGTAAAGAACCTCCGGCTTGCTGACTGCGAACTCGTATCCTTCACGGCGCATGTTCTCGATAAGAACGGAGAGGTGAAGCTCACCACGGCCGGAAACCTTGAAGCACTCTGTTGTGTCCGTATCTTCCACACGAAGGCTGACATCGGTGTTCAGCTCACGGTAGAGACGGTCACGGAGGTGACGGGAAGTGATATATTTACCTTCCTGTCCTGCAAGAGGGCTGTCATTTACGAGGAAGTTCATGGAGAGTGTCGGCTCGGAGATCTTCTGGAATGGGATTGCTTCCGGATTGTCTCCTGCACAGAGAGTATCACCGATGTGGATGTCCGAAATACCGGAGATTGCAACGATAGCACCGATGGTAGCACTTTTAACCTCAACCTTGTTCAGACCATCAAACTCATACAGCTTGCTGATCTTTACACGCTCACGTTTGTCAGGGTCATGATGGTTCAGAAGCATCAGGTCCTGGTTTACGGAAATAGTTCCGCGCTCAACTTTACCGATACCGATACGTCCCACATACTCGTTGTAGTCGATGGTGCTGATAAGAACCTGTGTATCTCCGTCAGGATCTCCCTCCGGAGCAGGAATTGACTCAAGGATAGTCTCAAAAAGAGGAGCCATATTTTCAGGTTTGTCATCGAGGTTACGGACTGCATAGCCGGCTTTTGCGGAAGCATACAGGAACGGGCAGTCAAGCTGCTCATCAGATGCATCCAGATCCATAAGAAGCTCCAGAACTTCGTCAACAACCTCTTCCGGACGTGCTTCCGGACGGTCGATCTTGTTGATGCAGACAATAACATGCAGATCCAGTTCGAGAGCTTTACGAAGTACAAACTTAGTCTGAGGCATGGCACCCTCGAAGGCGTCCACAAGAAGAATAACGCCGTCTACCATCTTCAGCACACGCTCTACCTCGCCGCCGAAGTCCGCATGACCTGGAGTATCGATGATATTGATTTTCACATCCTTGTAATGAACTGCGGTGTTTTTGGAGAGAATCGTAATGCCGCGCTCACGCTCAATATCGTTGGAGTCCATGACACGTTCCTGGACTTCCTGGTTTTCACGGAAAACACCGCTCTGTTTCAAAAGCTCGTCAACAAGTGTTGTTTTGCCGTGATCGACATGGGCGATAATGGCCACGTTACGAACATCTTCGCGCTTGGTCTTCATATAATCCAAATCCTTTCTTTCCATATATAAGTAATCTTTTTGTTAAAAATGATGTCCAAATTTATAGTCTATCACATTTTTTCCAGATTACAAGAGATAAAAAAATATTTTTGGTTTTTCATTTTCCAGACATATTACAGGAAAAATGTACATACACTTCATGTATAAACGAAATACACGATAAGGAAGGGAGTTACTTAATTATGGCAGATAAAATCATTGAAAACAATCAGGTATCGGTTATGGGACGGATCGCAACAGGATTTACCTTCAGTCATCAGGTCTTTGGAGAAGGCTTTTATATGATGGATATCCTGGTAAAACGTCTCAGTGATTCAGAGGATCGGATCCCTGTAATGGTGTCCGAACGTCTGATCGATGTCACCCAGGATTATGTTGGTGAATATATTGAGATCCACGGACAGTTCAGGTCCTATAACCGTCATGAGGAAAAAAGGAACAGGCTGGTACTTTCCGTTTTTGCGAGGGAAGTGGAGTTTGTGGAGGAAGAAGAGGAGACTTTGCCTGCAAACCAGATCTTTCTGGATGGCTATATCTGCAAACCGCCTGTATATAGAAAAACACCTTTAGGAAGAGAAATAGCAGATCTTCTGATGGCTGTAAACCGTCCATATGGAAAATCTGATTACATACCCTGCATCTGCTGGGGAAGAAATGCCAGATATGCATCTGCTTTTGAGGTTGGAGGTCATGTGCTGATATGGGGCAGGATCCAGAGCAGAGAGTATATGAAGAGGATCAGCGAAAATGAGACGGAAAAAAGGATTGCTTATGAAGTTTCGGTGAGCAAATTGGAATATGTTGAGTAATATTGGAGAAGTTATGGAATATTGCTGAGAATATTAAGGTAATACTTGCATTTCCATCCAATCTGCGGTAATATAAAAAAAATTGGAAAAATGGGGAATTACCGGTTTCACTAACAGTAAGAGGAAAAATCATGGAAAGAGAAATAACAGAGGTTTATTGCGGGAACGGGAAAGGAAAGACAACACTGGCTCTTGGCCAGGGACTGCGTTTTGCCGCACAGGGAAAGAGTGTGATCATCATACAGTTTCTCAAGGGGAAGGAACGCAGAGAAGTGGATTTTCTTGAGGAACTGGACAATCTTGACTTTAAGATTTTCCGTTTCGAAAAAATGGACACCTGCTATAATGACCTGAGCGAGCAGGAGAAGGCAGAGGAGAGAACCAATATACTCAATGGCCTTAATTTTGCACGGAAGGTAATTGCTACCGGAGAATGCGATTTTCTGCTGCTGGATGAGATCCTCGGGCTTATGGATAAAGGAATCGCTCCAGTTGAGACGATCATCGATATGCTTAAGCAGAAGGATGAAAGTATGCACATAGTTATGACCGGACGATGGCTGCCGGAAGCTCTGAAGCCTTATGTGGACAGTATTACAACACTGACTACAGAGTATACGGACCAGGAACGGGAATAAAGCAACATTTTACAGAAGAAAGAAGGAGGAAGACAAATGGCAATTTTTAAAGGGGCAGGCGTTGCAATCGTAACACCAATGCATGAAGACGGTAAGGTGAATTATGAGAAACTTGAGGAGATCCTGGAGGACCAGATCGCGAACAGCACAGACGCCATCGTTATCTGTGGAACAACAGGAGAGTCTTCTACCCTGACTCATGGTGAGCATCTTCAGACTATCAAATTCACTATTGATAAGGTTAATAAACGTGTGCCGGTAATCGCAGGAACAGGTTCCAACTGTACAGAGACAGCGATCATGATGTCCAAGGAAGCTGCTTCCTATGGTGCAGATGCTCTTCTTATCGTAACACCTTACTATAACAAGGCTACACAGAAGGGTCTTATCGCTCATTATACAGCAATTGCCAATGCAGTTCCGGAAACTCCGCTTATCATGTACAATGTACCGAGCCGTACAGGCTGCAATATCCAGCCGGCTACAGCAGCTTACCTTGCCAAGAATGTGAAGAACATTGTCGGAATCAAGGAAGCTACAGGAGATCTTTCACAGATCGCCAAGATGATGTCTCTGGCTGACGGACAGCTTGAGCTTTACTCCGGAAATGATGACCAGATCCTTCCGATCCTTTCTCTGGGCGGACTTGGAGTAATCTCCGTACTGTCCAACGTTGCACCGAAGTATACACATGATATGGTTATGAAATATTTCGACGGTGACACAAAGGGTGCAGCTGAGGATCAGCTGAAGGCTATTCCGCTGATCAATGCCCTGTTCAGTGAGGTTAACCCGATCCCGGTTAAGACGGCCATGAATCTTATGGGAATGAATGTAGGACCACTTCGTATGCCACTTTGTGATATGGAAGACAACACAAAGGCAGCTCTTGCAAAAGAAATCGAGAAATTCGGTCTTAAGCTTGCTGAATAATCTGACTGTAAGCGGAAGGTAAAGGAGAAACATACTATGGTAAAAATCATCATGCACGGCTGCAACGGACATATGGGTCAGGTGATCAGCGACATTGTGGAGAAAGATCCGGATGCTGAGATCGTGGCAGGTATCGACATTGCAGACCAGGGAAAAAACAGCTATCCGGTATTTACCGATATTGATGCATGTCAGACAGAAGCAGATGCCATCATCGACTTCTCTTCTGCAAAAGCAACAGACAAGCTTCTTGAGTACAGCGCAGCACGTCAGATCCGGTTGTTCTCTGCAGCACAGGCTTAAGCGAGGAGCAGCTTGCAAAGGTAGAGGAAACATCCAGGAAGGTTGCAGTGCTGAAATCTGCGAATATGTCTCTTGGTATCAACACACTTCTGAAACTGGTCCAGGATGCTGCCAGGGTTCTTGCAGCAGCAGGATTTGATATGGAGATCGTTGAGAAGCATCACCGCCTGAAGGTTGACGCACCGAGCGGTACAGCTCTTGCGCTGGCTGACAGTCTGAATGAGGCTATGGACAACAAGTATCACTATGTATATGACCGCAGCCAGAAACGTGAGAAACGTGACGACAAGGAGATCGGAATCTCTGCAGTCGCGGCGGTACGATTGTAGGTGAGCATGAGGTGATCTTTGCAGGACAGGACGAGGTAATTGAGTTCAAGCACACAGCTTATTCCAAGGCTATTTTTGGAAAAGGTGCTGTGGAAGCAGCGAAATTTATTGCAGGCAAACCGGCAGGACGTTACGATATGAGTGACGTGATCGGCTGATCCTGATAAAAAATATAAGTGATGATAACGGGTTCTGTGTAAAAGCAGAACGTTTTGCGTGTTGTAAAGCGGAGTGCGAATGCACGGTCTGCTGTTTTTTTGAAAAATTTCCCAGCATAGGAAGTCAGGAAATGTGCCATATTATGAGTACAGAAATTTTTCAAAAAAGGAGAAGATCACATGAAAAAATGGAAGGCAATTCTTTTCGGCACAATGCTCACACTGTCCCTTTGTACATTTACAGCCTGCGGAACAGAGGTAAACAATGCAGATGAAACTGTGGATGATGCACAAAAAGATACGAAAGACAAAAACAAGAACGATGCGGCAGATGATGAGATCATTGACAATGACGCTGATAATGATGGTGTGATGGATAATGGTGGAATCATTGAGGATTCTGGTGCAGACAATAATGAGATGGCCGGAGGGAATCTTACTGTAACTCCAGGAGCAGGAACATCAGATACGGGAAATAACGGAAATGACGCAGCTGTGACACCTGGAACAAAAAGGAGTGGAGACAACGGGACTGGAAATAATGGAAATGACGGAACTGTATCCGGCGAGCTGGGTGACAGCGTGAAGGATCTGGGCGATGGCGTCGGCAATGCAGTAGATGATATTGGCAACGCAGTTGGTAATGCAGTGGAAGGAAGATAGTTACTGAATGCTTTGCATCATGCGATGGAAGGTAAGCGATTATTACAGATATTTTACCACAGCATTGCATAAAACTGTTTCAGATGCTATTATCAGTGCATGGAAAGAAGAACGGAGGATAAGGACTATGAAATTCAGACCATGCATTGATATACATAACGGCCAGGTAAAACAGATCGTAGGAGGGAGCCTGAAAGACCAGGGAGACCAGGCGGCAGAGAATTTTGTGTCAGAACAGGATGCTGCTTTTTATGCAGAATTATATAAAAAGGCAGGACTGAAAGGCGGTCATGTGATCCTGCTGAATGGAAAAGATTCTCCTTATTATAACGCAACAAAAGAACAGGCACTGCTTGCACTTTCCGGATATCCGGGAGGACTTCAGATCGGCGGAGGCATCTGCCCGGAGAATGCGGCAGAATATCTGAATGCAGGTGCAAGCCATGTGATCGTAACTTCCTATGTTTTTAAGAACGGCGTGATCTCGTGGGAGAATCTGATGAAGATCCGGGATGTCGTAGGAAAGGAACGTCTTGTGCTGGATTTAAGCTGCCGCAAAAGAGATGGGGAATATTATATTGTCACAGACAGATGGCAGAAGTTCACAGAGGAGATCGTGACTTTGGAACTGATGGAGAAACTTGGAAGTTACTGTGATGAGTTTCTGGTTCATGCTGTGGATGTGGAAGGCAAGGCCCACGGCGTGGAAAAAGATCTCGCAGAGCTTCTGGGACAGTATACATCCCATCCGGTAACTTATGCAGGCGGTGTTGGTTCCGTGGAAGATATTGAAGTTCTGCGTGAAGCAGGGAAAGGCCGTCTGGATGTGACGGTTGGCAGTGCATTGGATATTTTTGGCGGCAGCATACCGTTTGAAGTTCTGGCAGCAATGCACTAAAGGAAATTCTACAGCTGATTATTGATTTGGTTAAACTGCTCTAATAGTTGCGCATTCGCGACAAAAAAAACCTTTTGCGGAATATATCGAATAAATTAGAAAAAATTTGTTAAATTTTTGAAAAGTGATGTTAAAATTCAACTTAATGTGTTATAATAGCCACATAAAACAGCAAAGGGGATGGAAGTCATGAAATTTATTATTAGTGGAAAGAATATAGCAGTAACAGAAGGACTTAAAACAGCTGTTGAGGACAAGCTTGGTAAACTTGAAAGGTATTTCACTCCTGAAACTGAAATTTCAGTGACCTTAAGTGTTGAAAAAGACCGTCAGAAGATCGAGGTAACAATCCCTGTGAAAGGTAATATCATTCGCTCCGAGCAGGTAAGTAATGATATGTATGTATCCATTGATCTGGTTGAAGAGGTAATTGAGCGTCAGCTTCGTAAATACAAGAACAAGATTGTTGACAAACAGCAGGAATCCACAAACTTCCAGAAAGCATATCTTGATAAGGATTATGAAGAGGATGAAGAAGTTAAGATCATCCGTACCAAGAAATTCGGAATCAAACCAATGTATCCGGAAGATGCATGCGTACAGATGGAGCTTCTCGGACATAATTTCTTT
>ENA-OQHY01000640-OQHY01000640.1-human-gut-metagenome-genome-assembly--contig:-NODE-640-length-18901-cov-4.043944_pt1 | contig 18901 bp, 24 predicted proteins | sample MGYA00242570_ERZ504733 | MGnify/ENA primary metagenome ERZ504733 (study PRJEB26092, sample SAMD00036219) | human gut metagenome | host: Homo sapiens | study: EMG produced TPA metagenomics assembly of... | reverse complement strand
ATCTGAATTCGCTGATAGGTTCCAGCACAGGTGACAAGTTCCGTAAGTTTGCCCAGGGGCTCACGCTGGATAATCTGGTCTGGCTTGCCAACCAGCAGCTAAATCGCCTGCACGGGCGCTATTTGCTCCTGCCAGCCTTGGATATCGCCGCGCGAAATGCCGGTGTTCATGATCTCGCAGATAGCGCGGGTCTCCCACTCTGCCGGGATATTGGTGTTGCCCAGTGCTTCCGCATAGAGCTGCTTGGAACACACCCTGTCACCCGTGTAGTCCTCCAGAAAGGCATAGATCATGCCAGCCTGTGCATCCTCCTGCATGAAGTCCTGCTGATGGGCTTGCAGCGTTTCCTGCATGGCGGGGCTGAATGCCAGCTTGTAGTTGCCGCTGTTGTAAATCGTCATGGCTTCTGCCCAAAGCTGGTCGATATAGGCACGGGAATCTTCCTCGTTGTCCAGAATGTGAACTTCGGCCAGTTCCGCATCCACCGGAACAGGGATGAAGCGGCGGTTGCCCGTGCGGTCACGGGCAAAAATCCTGCCGGTTGGTCGTGCCAGCAAAGACGCACTGGCGCAGACGGTCGGCAGGATGGGTCTCGTAGGGGACTTTATAGGTCTCCTTCTGCTTGCTGAGAAAACTCTTGATCTCTTCGATGCTCTTGGCGTTGGCGGTGGCAATCATCTCCGACATTTCGATGATCCAGTGACCTTGCAGCTTGCGGTACACGTTGTCGTCGTCCAGCCGCCGCAGGTCGTCCGAGAACCACTCGTCCTTGACCGCCAACAGCCGGAAGAAGGTGGACTTTCCCGCACCTTGCCCGCCCACCAGACAGAGCATGGTTTCAAATTTACATCCCGGCTGGAACACGCGCTTAATGGCTCCCAGCAAGAAGATCTTCATGGCTTCGCAAGTGTACTCGTCCTCCACAGCACCGAGAAAATGGTGCAAGACGTGGGCTATCCGTTCTGTTCCATCCCATTTTAGGCTGTTCAGGTAATCCCGGATGGGATGGGATGGTAGCGGTTCTCGTTTGCAACAATACGGATAGCAGATTCGATTTTCTTTTCGCTGGAGATGCCATATTTTTCCATTCGGCGCAGAATATACTTCATGTCGGTGTCGTTCAGCGTCTTGCCGGAGCGGGGCCAGCCCACAGGCTTTACGATGTCGATGCGCTCGCTCAACAGGTTCAGCCGGATGGCATCGGCAAGCACATGGTCGTTCTGCAAAATCGTGATGCAGTTCTGGATCGTCCGCTGGATCTCGCCGTTGGAGTGCTTGGTCAGCATTTCTTTTACGTCCGCAACGGTTCTGGGAGTACGTTCTTCGTTGACTTCTTTGTTCAATAAACATCACCTCGTACTATTATTGAAAACGATTTTTTGATTTTTCCGCAGCGGGTATATCTCCGGGTTTCCGTTGCATCTGCTCTGCCTGCAATCGGCTTAGCAGTTGCAGAACGGAATCCCGTGCTTTCTCCTTGACCTGTTCCTTGCCTTTCTGCCGGGCCTCCGGCTTCAGGAGCTTCTCCTGCAAGCGGCAGCGGTGGTCTGCATGGTCTTGAGAAACTTGTCCAACACGGTATCCAACCGATGAGCTGCATATTCTCTCGTGGGTTGCGGAGCCTTGCGTTCAGGGGACAGCACCCACTTCTTCGTGTCCTCGATCATCCGCATATCTTCCTTGCGGGTCTCGGTGCGTACCACATCCGTCACGACCTCCACCGCCTTGTCATAGGCTGCTGCCGAAACATCATCCAGAAGGGTCTCCATATCCGAAACTTTCAGGGTCAACTCGTCCAGCTTGTTCTGCTGGGCGGCAAGCTGCTCCTTCTGCTTGGCAAGGATGAAATCCTGCTTTTCCAGATACTTGCGGTTGCCGTACTCCGCTTCTTCCTCCAGTTCCAGCCCGTGCCGTTTCGCAATCTCGAACAGCATCTTCCGGCAGGCGGCATCAAAGGTGATCTTGCGGTTGTTCCGGCGACTGAGAGGCTTGTCCGGGTCGGGCAAGTTGAAGCCCAACGCTTCCAGCGCCTTTTCCTGCTGAGGAGCCACCTCACCGTACTTGTTCTCGCAGTCGAACACATGACGCTCATGGATGTGGGGCGTGCTTTCATCCAAATGCAGTGCCCAGTCCAGCAGATGAACATGAGTGCCAAAGCGCTCATGAAATTCGGACATAAACTCTGTCACCACTAAAACCAGATCTTCCACCGATGCGTGTTCGTCTAGCGTTCCGACTGGTAGATGGTTTCTTCCGGGCAAGTTTTCTTACCTGCAAGTAAGTCCTCTATGGTTCGGTTGCGCTCGGTGTGGCGAATCTTCGCATTGCGGGCATTCTGGTTCTCCACAAAGTGAGAATAGTGGATTTCATAGAACATCTTCTCCACATCGCTGAATGCAGCCGTCTGTTTGTCCTTGTCGGATGCAGAGCGGATGCCGTGATAGCAATCCCAGTAGATATTGCCCTTGGCACGCTTTTGGTCAATGTGCTCACTGTTGGCAAGGTTGAAACTGCGGTCATTGTGCTTGGGGTTGTAGGTGCCGTGGTCCCAGCTCTTCCGTTGTGTCGTGTTAATTTCAGATAGACATCCCTCTTTTCCTGTATTTTTTGTACGGTCACTCGTGCGATCAAATCACAGGAGTGATACAGTTCTTCTAAGCAACGGTTCTCGCATTTCAAGACCGTGTCTTGAAATCTTCTCTCGGAATCGAGAGGTAGTCCTTTCAGAAAAGGATTTATGTGGTTGTCATACTGCAAAGAAAGTGACCTATCGCTCCTTCCTCAGTGGGAGATCATGGCGTTTGTCGCTTTCCGCTTAGAAGAGTTTGCTTTCGCTCTGCAAGAAAAGTATAACAGAGAAACTTGGAATCGAACAGGAACTGAGAGTTCCTAATTTTCGGTGAAAGTAGGAAGCATCGTTCCCATTTCTTGTTGCATCGCTATTCTTTCTTTGCGGGGAATCATTAAGATGCTGCATCTCTGTAATTATCATAGCACCTGAAATTGCAAAAGTCGTGGGCTTCGTAGGCCTATTATTAGCCCCCTAAGTGAACCTGTTTTGATTACTTTTCCCCGATTTTGGTATAAAGTTTAGCGGAGGCTTCTTTCATTTCAACAGCTTGCCGGGAGAGTGCGCAGCAGCGGAGCTGCTGGATCTGCCGCCGTTTTGCGCCAGATAATACCCAGTAGCATATGACGCACAGCATCATATCACTGGGCAAGGCGTTCCCCCTTGACTCCCTTCACAGGGCTGCGGTCTCGCCTGTCGGCTCGGTCGGTGCTTCAAAATGCCTGCGGCCTTTTGAAGTCGTCACTGGCGACCCGCACCTCTGCACTCTTGCTCCGGGCAAGCTGTCCCAAATGGACAGCTCGTCCGGCTTTTTCAGTGGGCCATTTTGACCCACTGATTCTGTTACGGGTAGAATCAAGTGCCGGGTGGCGGCACCTGATTTTCAATAGACCTTGAAGCGTTACGGAAAAACGATGTGCTCATTTTGACCACTTGGTTTTCGTAACAGGTCGATGAATTTCTGTTCCCCCATTTGTGAGGGACTGAGTTTTATTTGGCAGATGCGTTACGCTTAACCAAGTGCTCATTTTGAACACTTGCAGCATCTGTAACACGTTTTCGATAGACTTTTTGCCGACAGGCATTGCTGCAATAGCGGGCATCTGCACGTTTGGGTGTGAATTTTTCACCGCAGCACTGGCATACTAAATCCTGACGGCGCATTTGGCGGTATTCCCGCTGCCGCCGATTGTTGGCCTGATTGCCGCACCAGTAGCTGTGACAGTATTTTCTTGGTGTAGATGGTGGTGTAGAACACCCGACCGCAGCCGCCGCAGATAAGTTTGCGGACGGCGTATCCTCCGGCGGTAAAACCCGTTTCCTCATACGATTCTTTCAAATAATCCTGATTGTTCTGCTCCCATTTTTCGTTTGTCATATACATGGAGATGACCCTCCTTTCACTGGCGTTATAGAAAAACAATGTGGTCAATTTGACCACATTGTTTTCTGGTAACTGAGGAATCAACGTTTAGCCGTTCTCCCTGCATGGCTTTCCTGCCCCCTCTCGGCGGCGTTTTCTGGCTCTCCCTTGCGGGGTCATCGCCGGGTATCCCATGCAGACGGTCTTTCGATTTTCAAGGTACGGTGCTGGATTTGGCAATAAAAAATCGCCACACAACAACCTGAACCTGACCATCCCTTCCGGGATGGCCTTGGTTCGGGTTCGTTATGTAGCGATAGAAGTTAAAAACTTGCTCCGGCTCCTTCGGGAGCCGAGCTGAAACTCTAAGTAAATATGTTATATTAAATTGTTGGGATAGATTACCACAAAAATCGCAGTGTGTCAACGTGAACTTGTCGGGGCAAGGCCCTCCATCTTGCTACGCAAGACCGTTCTGTCGCTTAAAAGCCCCACTGGGGCTTTCATTGCTGCGCTACGCTTCGCAAACGCGAACTTTTGAGAACACGCCATTTTCGGCAGATTGCGAGAAAATGCTCTGAAAACTTTGGCGAAAAGAGAGAGCCGGATGGCTCGTTTTACTTATTTGTTTTTTACCAGCAGTGACTGATACAGTTCCAGCTCCACATCCGCCAGCCAGACGGAAGTGCCTTCCGGGGTGTGGTACTCGCCACCCAGAGCGTCCAGACTTGCCCCCGCCGGGTACTCGGTAAAGTTGAACAGTCCCACCAGCGTTTCCTCGCCGCGCTTGCGCACCAGCGCCAGCACACCGGGTTGTGGCTGTCCCATGTGGTCACCCACGCATCCGGGGCAAAGCAGGGGTCTGCCCGCATTTGGCGCAGCTGCTCCATGCCCTGCCACAGCTGGTTTTGCAGTGTGCCCTTTCGGGTGCGCTGCTTGGCATCTTCCCAGTTGAATTTGCTGCGGTGCAGGTTGCGGCTGTCCTCCACACGGTCAGGGTCGTTTTTGTAGTCCCAGCCATTGAGCTGTGCAATTTCATCCCCGCAGTTCAGCATGGGGAAACCCTGCAAAAACGCCATGGCAGTGTGCAGCAGAAGATCACGCTTCACGGCGTAGTCCAGTGCGGTCTTATCGTCCTTTTCCAGTGCCTGTTCGATACCGCACAGGCTGGCAGTGGTACCGCAGCTGCGGGCATCGCCGGTGGCAGGGTCGTAATTGTACAGCTCGCCCTTTGCCCAGCTGCCGGGGAAATTGCCCTCGTAGAAGTGGTACAGGTATTCCTTGTGCTTCTGCGGGTCGATACCAAGCCGGTTTTCCACCGCCTCGTCCAGACCCCAGCCGATGTCATCATGGCAGCGCAGATAGTTCACGAACCAGCAGTTGTCCGGCAGGGCGTGCAGGCGTCCAGCTGCGCCTTCAGCAGCCGGGTGTCCCGGCTGGCAAGGGCACCCCACAGGTTGACCATGGTGGACACATTGTAGAGCATGTGGCATTCCGGCTTTTCGGGCGTGCCGAAGTAGGCGGCAAGCTCCTTGGGAGCCATGACCACCTCGCCCTTGAGGATGACCGCCGGGCAGACACATTCCAGCACCATGCGGAGCATCCGAACGATGGTGTGCACCTGCGGCAGATTGCGGCAGGTGGTGCCCAGCTGCTTCCAGATGTAGGGCACGGCATCAATGCGGAACACCTCCACGCCAAGGTTGGCGAGGTGCAGAATGCTCTTGGTCATGTCCACGAACACCGCCGGGTTGGCATAGTTCAGGTCCCACTGGTAGTCGTGGAAGGTGGTCAGCACCCACTTGTGCATCTCCTCGCACCATGTAAAGTTGCCGGGCGCGGTGTTGGGGAACACCTGGGGCACAGTCTGCTCGTACTGGTCGGGGATGGTGCGGTCGTCATAGAGATGGTAATACGCCTGAAACCACGGGTCACCCGCTTTTGCCGCCATGGCCCAGCGGTGGGTGCTGGCGGTATGGTTCATGACAAAATCCAGACACAGGCTGATGCCGGCTTTCCGCAGCTCCCGTGTCAGGTTTTCCAGATCCTTGTTGGTGCCAAGGGCCGGGTCTACGGTGTCAAAATCCTCCACTGCATAGCCGCCGTCGTTGTGGGGGTGGGGCATCTGCAAAAGGGGCATCAGGTGCAGATAGGTCAGCTTCTGCTCCTTGAGGTAGGGCAGCTTCTTTGCCAGCTCTTTCAGATTTCCGGCAAAGAGGTCGGTGTACATGGTCATGCCGAACATATTGCCACGCTTGTACCACTCCGGGTCGGCAGAGCGTGCCTTGTCCAGCGCTTTCAGCTCGGCGCTGCGGGCGTTGTAGGCTTCTGCCATCTCCCGCTCCAGAACTTCCAGCCCTTCCCGGTTGTGGTACAGTTCCATGAACAGCCATTCCAGCTCGTCCTTGTGCTTGGCAAATCGGGACGCAAATTCCTGTTTTGTTGCCATGGTTCAGCCCTCCACTTCCGCAAGGGTGGGCATGGCAGGGATAGCACCATGCCGGCTGGTGGTGATGCTGGCCGCTTTGTTGGCAAAGGCCAGAATGCCTTCCAGCTTGTCCACAGTCAGGGTGTTCAGCTCCTCCTTGCAGAGCTTGGACAGGGCAGCCCCAAAGAAGGTATCGCCTGCGCCGTTGGTGTCGCCTACCTTGCAGGGAACGCCAGCCACATGGCCGGTCTTGTCCCCAAAGCGGTAGAATACGCCGTTTGCACCCAAGGTGACGAAAATCAGCCGGATGCCGTTCTGTGCCAGTTGTGCCGTGCCGCTTTCGCAGTCGGTGGTGCCGGTGAGCAGGGGCAGCTCCTCATCGGACACTTTCAGGATATCCACCAGCGGCAGGGGAGCTTTCATCTGGGCAATGGCATCCTCTTTGTTCTTCCAGAGGTTTGCACGGTAATTGGGGTCATAAGTAATGACAGCACCCAGCTTTTTGGCGCGGGCGGCAGCGTCCAGCGTGGCAGTACGGGAGGGGTCGGCGGTCAGGCTGACAGAACCAAAGTGGACGATTTTGGCAGCTTTCAGAGCCTCGTCCGAAATGTCCTCTTTACACAGCATCACGTCAGCGTTGGCACTGCGGTAGAAGCTGAAATCCCGCTCACCGGTGGCATCTACCGAGACCACCGCCATGGTGGTGGGGTGGTCTGCATCCACCGCCATGCCGGAAACATCCACCTTGTTCTCTGCCAGAACCTCTTTCAGGTAGCGGCCAAAGGCATCCGCACCCACCTTGCCGATAAAGGCGGTCTGTGCGCCCAGTCTGGAAGCAGCCACAGCCAGATTTGCCGGGGCACCGCCGGGGTTTGCGGCAAACTGAGGAATGCCGCGCGCATCCTTGCCGGTCTGGGTCAGGTCGATCAAACTTCACCAATCGTTAAAATGTCCATGATACTTCTCCTTATTCTTGATGTGAAACCCAACGATCACCGCTGGAACAGATAATGAATGTAAGCGGCTGCACGCTCCGGGTGCGGTGCATTCTGCACCACCCCAAGATAGACCCTGCCAGAAAAACCTGCCTGCCTGACAAACGGCGTGTCCGAAATATCCAGCACGGTTCCACCGGCGTTCAGACCCGACAGTGCATGGAAAGACGCATCCAGTGTCCGCAGATCGAGAAAATAATCATCTGCCAACAGTCGGTCCCGTGCATATTCGTCCATCAGAACAACGTCTAACCGCTGGGCACTGACTGCACCCAGCAGCTTCATCTCCGAAGCATATACATACTGCTCCTCTGCGCGTTCGCTTTCGCTGAGCAGCAAGCCGGACAGCAGATCGACCTGTTGCTTTTTGGTCAGACCCTGCGCCTCGGCAAAGCCGGTGGTAAGCTGTTCCGTCAGATCAGACCCGGCAGTGATATTTACCAGACCAAGGTAAAGCACATCCTCTTTTTTCGTCACATGGCGGTAGCTGTATAGCCGAGGATATAGACGACGATGAGCACGATCGCAATGGGCAGCTTGTAATATGCCAGATGTGCTCCCACTTTTGCGCCCATGGAGGGAGCGGAGCGTATCCCGGTCAGTTTTTGTCATGGTCGTATTCCTCGTGTGCTGCATCGGGGTCTCCACCGATCAGATAGAGGATCCGAAGCATCAGAAAGGAGCAGAGCATGGCGCAGAAACCCATGCCCAGCAGGAATGCAGGTGTGAACACAAACACTATGACGTACCCCATGATGCCATAGATCGCCGCCATCAGCAGGGTGCAAAACAGATACCGGACACCCACGAGAAGCGCTGTTTTCAGGATGCCGAAGGTGGTGTTTTCAAACCGTGCCAGCAGAGGAAAGGCATACAGCAGAACGATGCCGTACAGAACTGCCGCACCAATAAGCGTTGCAGTGAGCAGCGTCCAGAAAATGTTTTCGCTCCACATTCGGCGCAGCACAAAGCCATCCGCAGCCAGGAAACTGCCGACTGCCAGCAGGATAAGCCAGAGTTTTGTGGCGGGCTTAAAATTTTCCCGGAACGCCTTAAAAAACATCCGGGTCAGACCATCGTCCCGATCTTCCGCCATTTTGAGCGTGACGTAGAACAAGGCGGTCGTAGAAGCCCCTATGGTAACGATGGGCAGGCTGCACACGAGCCATAAGATGTTCAGGTAAGCACTGTAAGTCAATTTCGTCAGCACAGCAAACAGCGGCTTGTCCGTATTGCACAGGTCACGCATGGTAGTTCTCCTTTCGCTCAATCTCCTGTGGATTCGCGCAGGATCAGGTTGGTTTCCGTATAGACGGTGCGATAGTTCAGCGATGGCTCTTCGATGCGGGTCATAAGCAGATTGGCAGCGGTGTAGCCCATGATCTGTTCATGGATATGGATCGAAGTCAGACGGGGGACAAAGTAGGAAGCCTCCTGACTGTCATCGAAGCCGCAGACCCAGATATCATCGGGAACCGAATACCCCAGCTCATTCAATGCCTTGACCAGATCCATAGCAACAAAGTCATTGGCGCAGACAAAGGCATCCGGCATCGTTTTGAACCGACGTATGGTTTCGTACAGGGATGCCGGATAGTTCTGCTGTCCAGATGCATCGCACAGGTGCTCAGGCCTTCTGTCAGACCAAAGTGCTCCATTGCATCCTTATAAGCCATATAACGCTCAAAGAAGGACTGACAGTGGTTTTTATCCCCCGCAAAGCTGATGCGTTTTTTGCCGCGCTGGACCATGTGGGCCACCACATTCTGGATCTCAATGCGGTTTTCCATATAAAGGCGGTCAGCTTTAAGAGGAGGACGCATATCCATCACAGGGGTGTCTACAAACAGCAGCGGAACATCCAGATCGCACAGCATCTGTGCGTAGTCATAGTCGAATACTTCAAAGCAGATGATGCCGGCTGTGCGCTCGGTATTGAGAGAAGATGGAAGTTTTTTCTCTTTCAGCTCTATGGGAGAAATGCGATGGATGGTCATGCCGCTGTGCAGATGATCGATTTCCGCCTGGAAACGATCCAGCATCATGGAGGAAAAGTGAGAGCTGCTCAGAAACTGGGTCGTCAGCATGGCGATCTCCCGTTTGTCACTCGGCAGAATGAAAGGCTCTGCTGCTTTTGCATCGTCTTCCTGAAACAGCGGCAGATAGGCAAACCGCTTATAGCCCATTTCGGCGGCTTTGCGCAGGATCTTTTCCCGTGTGGCATCTGCCAGCACACCGGTGTTGTTGATGGCCTTTGAAACTGTGTTGCGGGAAAGCTGCAGCTCGTTTGCAATATCCTGAATGGTGACCTTGGTTGCCATAAGTCATCCTCTTTCTTTTATAGATAAAGTCTGGTGACGGATCTTATTCTTTGCGACTCCAGTATAGTGCAAATGCACAAATTAGTCAAATGCAAAAATGCAAATCAGCATTTTGCATATTTACGCACTTTCGGATTTGTGCATCTGTACAAATGCACAGTATTTCTTTATGTATCCCATGAATTATCATTGACATTCGCTTGTTTGCGTGGTATAAATGAATTACAGAGTTTTACATTTGCACAAGCGAAGTGATGAAAACGTAAAATTCAAAGGTGCAAATGTAAAACGTAAATCAAACGGCAAGCAAATCAAAAAGGAGGAGAATGATTCATGAAAGCAAAGACGGCCTCGCCGGAAACGGCTGTGCTAACAGCAGAACGCAAGCTGCACAACACATGGGTCTACATCAAACGGCATTGGCAGCTTTACCTGTTGTTCCTGCTGCCTGCCGTGGTGCTGACGCTGGTGTTCAAGTACGCTCCCATGGGCGGTGTGCTGATCGCGTTCCAGAAGTACAATCCCTTCAAAGGTATCTGGGGCAGCGAGTGGGTAGGCTTGAAAAACTTTACCCGCTTCATGTCCTCGCCGGACTTCCAGCGCTATCTGATCAACACCCTGAAGCTGAGCGTCTACGGTCTGCTGTGGGGCTTCCCGATCCCCATCCTGCTGGCATTCCTGCTCAACCGTATCGAGAGCAAGAAGATCAAGCAGAAGGTGCAGCTGGTGCTGTATATGCCCAACTTCATCTCGGTCATCGTGCTGTGCGGTATCGTCCGTGTGCTGCTGAGTGTCACCGGTCCTGTGAACGGCCTGCTTCACACCAGCATCAACTTCATGACGCTGCCGGAAGCGTTCCGCCCCATCTACATCATCAGCGGCATCTGGCAGGGTGCCGGCTGGGCATCCATCATGTACACCGCATCCCTTTCTAACGCCAGCAAGGATCTGAAGGAAGCTGCGATGATCGACGGCGCAAACCTGATCCAGCAGATCATGACAGTGGAGTGGCCCGCCATTAAGGATATGGTCGTTATTCAGTTCATCCTGCAGGCAGGCAACATCATGAGCATCGGTTTTGAAAAGGCCTATGCCCTGCAAACTGACCTGAACCTGAACACTGCCGAGATCATTGCAACGTACGTTTATAAAAAGGGCCTGTTGGACGGCGATTACAGCTTTTCCACGGCAGTCGGTCTGTTCAACACCGTTGTCAACGTCATCCTGCTGATCGCAGTGAACAAGGTCGTTGCCAAAATGAACGATGGCAAGGGCTTGTAAGGAGGGGTTTACCATGGCAAAACAGAAAAAATCAAAAATGGCCCTCTACACCAGACAAGATAAGATCATCCTGTACTGCGGCTACGCACTTCTGGGTTTGTTCCTGCTGGCGATCATCGTTCCGATGATCTACATCGTCATCGCGTCCTTTATGGACCCGGTCACTCTGCAAAACAAGGGCATCTCCTTTGATTTCAGCAAGTGGAGTCTGGATGCTTACCAGCGTGTCGTTTCGGACAAGCAGATCTGGGTCGGCTTCAAGAACGCGGTACTTTACTCCATCATCTTCACCATCATCTCGGTAGCTGTGACGATGCTTGCCGCTTATCCCATGTCGCTGCCGGACTTCAAAGGCAAAGCAATCTTCAACACCTTGTTTGTGATCACGATGTTTTTCAGCGGCGGTCTGATCCCCACCTACCTGCTCATCAACAATCTGGGTCTGCTGGATTCCATGTGGGCGGTCATTCTGCCGGGAGCATTCAGCGTGTGGAACATGATCATTGCCCGTACCTATTATCAAGGCATCCCGCGTGAGCTGCGCGAAGCTGCGGATGTGGATGGCGCCAGCGAGATGCTTTACTTCTTCAAGATCCTGCTGCCCGTCTGTATGCCGGTGGTGGCAGTTCTGGCCCTGTGGCAGTTCGTGGCAATGTGGAACAGCTACTTTGACGCCATGATCTACCTGAACAGCGCATCGAAGCAGCCGCTGCAGCTGGTGCTGCGTTCCATCCTGATCCAGAGCCAGCCGGAATCCGGCATGATCGCAGATATCCAGAGCACTGCCGAACGTGCGAAGATGGCAGAGTTGCTCAAATATGCAACCATTATTATTTCCAGTCTGCCGCTGCTGGTGATGTATCCCTTCTTCCAGAAGTATTTTGATGCCGGCATCATGGCTGGTTCCATTAAGGGCTGAGGATATTCCAGAATTTTATAAGCAGGTACGCTCATCTGTTACACGAAAAAAGAAACATGAAAAAGGAGAAAATACCATGAAAAAGCTGATCTCTCGCCGCAACTTCCTCAAGGTCTGCGCTCTGGCGGCTCTGCCGCTGCTCTGTCTGCCTGTGGCGGCGGCAAATCCACCGGCAGCGGTAATTCTGCTGCTGCAGCTGTGGACACGACCGGTGCCGTTACATTTCCGCTGTCTGAAAAGGTCACCTTTACCGGTATGACCAGCTTCCCTGTGGGCAGCGAACCCGAGCCGAACAACCGCACCATCTTCAAGCGTCTGGAAGAGCAGACCAATGTGCACATCGACTGGACCGCCATCCAGTCCGACCAGTGGAGCGATAAGATCACCCTGAATATGTCCAACCCCAACACCCTGACGGATTTTGTTTTTACTGCTGATTTTACCGACAGCAATCTGCTGCGCTACGCAGATCAGGGCGTCATCCTCAATCTGGAAGACTACATTGACAACAATATGCCGAATCTCCAGACGGTCTTTGAGAAGTACCCGGAGTACCGCACCATGTGCACCGACAGCGAGGGCCACATCTGGGCACTGCCTTGGATCGAGCAGCTCGGCTCAGAAAAGACCGCCATCCAGACCATTGGCAACATGAGCTTCATCAATACCAAGTGGCTGAACTTCCTCGGTCTGTCGATGCCCACCACGGTGGACGAGTTTGAGCAGGTGCTGATTGCATTCCGTGATAACGCTGCTTCTATCAAGGCAGAGTATGGCATTGACGGCGACATCATCCCCATGTCCTGCATCGTCAACAACGGCGATCAGGACCCCAGCATCCTCATCAATGGCTTTGGCGAAGGCTACGGCGATGCTGACAAAGACCGCCATATTGCCGTTACCAACGACCGGAAAGTTATCTGTGCCGCCACCCAGCAGGCTACCGCGATGGTCTGGACTGGCTGCACAAGCTGTATGCCGAGAAGCTCATTGACCCGGAGTGCTTCACGCAGGAGTGGTCCACCTATGTTTCCAAGGGCAAGGCTGGCCGCTATGGTGTCTGCTTCAGCTGGGATGTTGCCAACATTGACAACCTGACCGACTGGGAGCCGCTGCCTGCCCTGACCGCCGATACCCGGAATATCACTCCGCAGAACGGCTCTTTCACCAGCGGCTTTGCCCGCGGCAGATGCGTTGTCACCGCAAAGGCGGATAACCCCGCACTGGTTTGTGCATGGCTGGATCAGATGTACGCACCCCTCCAGTCTCCGCAGAACAACTGGGGTACTTACGGCGATGCGGAAGGCTTTAACATCTTTGAACTGTCCACCAACGATAAGGGCGAGCCCATGCTGAAGCACGCTCCTCTGGGCGATGCTTCTCCCGTGGAAGTCCGTGAAGCGCAGTGTGTCAGTGGACCTCTGGCGGTTCTGGATGATTACTATGGTGTATACGTTACCTGCCCGGACGATGCACAGTACCGTCTGGACTGGATCAAGGAGATCTACACCCCGGATATGAACAACGATTATGTCTATCCCAATGTCTTTATGAGCAGCGAGGACACCGAGCAGGTCTCTAACCTGCAGGCAGATCTGCAGACCTACATGAATACCCAGAAGGCCGACTGGATCATGAACGGCACTACGGATGCAGAGTGGAACGAATATCTGAGCAAGCTGGAAGACTACGGCCTGTCCGACTATCTGGGCATTATGCAGAAATATCTGGATGCTTACTACGCATAAGAATTCTTTCCTTTGGAGGATTCCATGAACGATTTGACTTTACAAAAAGCCCGTGCCTACGAGGCCGAGCACGGTGCTGCCATTTCCCCGGCGGAACGCCCTGCTTACCACATGACCCCCTATGTGGGCTGGCTGAACGACCCCAACGGTTTCTCTTATTACAAAGGGAAGTATCACCAGTTCTATCAGTATAACCCTACGATGTGCGGTGGGCGCCCATGCACTGGGTCACGCCGTCAGCACCGACCTGCTGCACTGGGAGTATCTGCTGTGCGCTGGCACCGGATTCCCCGGTGGACAACGGCCCCGGCTGCTTCTCCGGCTCTGCCACCGTGATGGATGACGGCAAGCAGCTGCTGATGTACACCAGCGTGATTGCAGAAAAGCAGCCCAATGGGGAGATGCGGGATATCCAGACCCAGAGCATTGCCATCGGTGACGGTCTCAACTACGAAAAGCCTGCCTGCAACCCGGTGCTGACCCAGAAAGACCTGCCGGAAGGCTTCAGCAAGTTTGACTTCCGGGACCCCAAGATCTGGCGGGAGGCCGACGGCACTTACTCCGTCGTCACCGTCTGCCGGGCCGAGGACGACAGCGGCGCAGCGGCACTGTTCCAGAGCAAGGACGGCTTCGACTGGCACTTTGTCACGGTGCTGGAACGCTGCAACAATCAGTACGGCAAAATGTGGGAGTGCCCGGACTTCTTCCCGCTGGATGGCAAGCAGGTCCTGATGCTCGGCCCCATGGAGATGCTGCCCAAGGGCGAGTTCCACAACGGTCACAACGTCATTGCCTTCATCGGCAGCTACGACGAAGCCACCCACACCTTCACCAAGGAAAACGTGCAGCTGATGGACGGCGGCATCGACTTCTACGCCACCCAGACCACCCTTGCCCCGGATGGCCGCCGGATCATGACCGCATGGCTGCAGACTTGGTCGGACACCGAGGATAAGCCCCAGGGCTGCAAGTGGTTCGGGCAGACCATCTGCCCCCGGGAACTGCATATCAAGGACGGACGCATTCTTCAGACCCCGGTGCGGGAGCTGGATGCCGTCCACGGCAAGCGAATCTTCCACGAAAATGTGACGGTGCAAAACGAAACTTCTCTGGAAGGCATCAAGGGCCGTGTGGCGGACCTGACCGTCACGGTGCAGCCTGGCGAATACCGCTCCTTCACCCTGAAGCTGGCCGCCGATGCAGACCATCACACCAGCCTGACCTACGACCCCTACACCTCCGAGCTGACGCTGGATCGCAGCTATGCCGTTCCCGTGCCGACATCGTTCACCGCCGCAGCTGCAAGGTGCGCAGCCAGAACGGTGCGCTCAAGCTCCGCATCCTGCTGGATAAAAACAGCATCGAAGTTTTCGCCAACGATGGCGAGCAGACCATGACCGCATGGATCTACACTCCCCAGTCTGCCGATGGCATCACCTTTGCTGCCGATGGCAAAGCAACCATCACGGCAGAACAGTTTGAATTGAATCTGTGACCTGATATTCCCTTCATTTCTCCTTCATTGAATACAGCCCCGCTTTGGCTTCTCCTTCACCAAAGCGGGGCTGTGTTTGTTATGTCATTGACCTTCCAGCCTGCCGTGGTCGCAACCAAGCGAGAGATAACGCTCAATCTCCCCACCCAGCACAAGCTGGGCATACTCCAAGAGCTTGTTGTAGAGCAGCCAGTCCAGCTCTGCCCGCTGCGCCGGAGTGTTGCCATACTCGTCTTCAATGGCGATGCAGTCGATGGCAAGAGTAGTTTCATCTTCGAACCGGGCTTCCACCGGTTGGTGTCCATGTTGTAGCGGCAGGAAAGCAGTTTGTTCATAAGGAAACCTCCATGTTCTTCACAGTTGCTTCTTTTGCGGTGGAAAGTTTCAGCTGTCCGTTTGCAAATATATAAAGCCACTTCCTGATGCAGCCCTTTGCAGGTCTACATCCATCCACCACACGTCCAATTCTTACACCAAACGCGAACTTGTCGGGGCGGGGCCCTCCATCTTGCTTACGCAAGACCGTTCGGTCGCTTAAAAGCCCCACTGGGGCTTTCATTGCTCCGCTTCGCTGCGCAAACGCGAACAACGCTCTTTTTGCTCTGCACAAAATCCTGCATCGTTTGGCGTAAAATTGGCGTATGGCGCAATTTTCGCTGGAAATCCATCAAAAGAAAAAGCCTGAAACTTCTCGGTACATCAAGAAGTTTCAGGCTTTGTTTCGCTTAAATTGGAAATTTACTGCTCAATCGGCTTCATCGTGGGGACAGGTCAAGGAAGGCTCACAAATGGCTTTATTTCCCTTTATAAGCCTATCCATGCGGCTTCCTTTTTCCCTCTCCCGTACGTCACCCTACGCAACTCTCCACAACTTACCGGCAATTTGGTGTAAAATTGGTGTAGTAGTTGGTGTAGTGGATTTCAGACCGAAATGCCCAGTTTACCGTTCAGATTTGCAAAGGAATGGGCTTTGGCTTCCTTGGTGGCTTCTGCGTAAATCTCCATCGTAGTGCTGATGTCCCGGTGTCCCATGATGTCCTGAATAATCTTCAGGTTGGTTTCATTTTCGCACAGCCGGGTGCAGAACGTGTGCCGGAGATTATGGCAGGAGAAGGGCGGCAGCAGCTGCGGCTCCCGTTTTTCCTTTTCGGCCTTTTCCAGCTCGGCTTCGTTGTGTGCCACGCTGATGCGCTTGATGGCGCGGTTGACCGTCTGCGGGTTCTGCGGCTGGCCAAAGCGGTTCAGGAATACGAAGTCCGAGATTCCGTCGATTTCGTATTCGCATACCAGTTCCAGCTCCTGCTGTTGGTGCGTTCCTGCTCCAGTGCCTTCCGCACTTCGGGCAAGATTGGAATTGCCCGCTTGCCTGCAGCAGTCTTGGGGGTGGACATGGTGAAATAGCAGCCGCCCACCTCGTGGTCATGGTACACCAGATTGTGCTGGATGGTGATAAACCCACTCTCGAAGTCGATGTCGCTCCAGCACAGGCCAACCGTTTCCGAGATACGGCATCCGGTACCCAGCATGAAGGTGAACATCGGGAGCCAGTGCTGGAACTTCGGCGTTTTCTTGATGAAATTCAGAAACGCCTGCTGCTGGGGCAGGGTCAGAGCGTGTCGTTTGGGCGTTTCGTACTGGTGGGCGGCTTTAATGGCCGTCAGGACACCATCCGTGGGATTCACACGGATGTACTCATCGTCCACCGCCACCGCAAAGACCTGATGGAGAACATTCTGAATGGTTTCCAGCGTGTTCAACGCCATCTTGCCGTTGCGGACGATGCCATTGTAGTAGCTGCGGATATCCGACTTGCGAATGTCCTTGAGCTTCATCATGCCAATCTCATCCCGGACGAACCGATTGTACATATAGACGTAATTGGCGAAGGTATGCTCTTTCAAGCCCACCTTGTTCTTACGCCACAGTTCAAACAGGTCATTCAGGGTCAAGCTGCACTCCGGAATGCGGATGCCATCTGCCAAGTCGTGCTGGATCTTCTCTTCCTTTTCGCGCAGCCCCTCCAAGGTTGCATCATAGATGGTATGACGTTTTCCGTTTTTTGCAGTCCAACGGTACATATACAGCCCGTCGCTCTTGCGGTAGACCTCGCCATCTTTCAAAACACGGCCTTTATTATCTTTACGTCTTTGCATATAAACTCTCCTTTTCATTCACAGAATGTTGAAAAGGAGCCTTACGCCATGAGTATACCATGACGCAAGACTCCCTGCAACATCAAACGGTCAATTTTCTACACCGCATCAGATCGAGAATGCCTTGTCCAGATATTCGTCCAGCTTACGGCGTTTGATCAGCCGTTTGGTTCCGTTCCAAAGGACGAACTTGCATTCATCGCTATCGGTCATTGACCGCAGTTTATTGATACCGATCCCAGAGTAAGCCGCCGCTTCCTCCAAGGTCAGATTACTCTTTTGCCAAATCGGAACTTCTTTCACTTGCACCTCCATATCCTTGTAACCGGGTGCCGGGGCAGAAGGTGCCAGCTTTCTGCCCCAAACGCTCCCGATGAGGTTCAGATTTCCGAGTGCCCCTCCTGTGTGCGGGGTTGTGCCGCTGGTTTATTTTGTGCCTGTTCTGCCTGCAAGCGGTTCAGCAGTTGCAGAACGGAATCCCGTGCTTTCTCCTTGACCTGCTCCTTGCCTTTCTGCCGGGCCTCCGGTTTCAGGAGCTTCTCTTGCAGACGTGTAGCAGTGGTCTGCATAGTCTTGAGGAACTTGTCCAGCACGGTGTCCAATCGATGGGCGGCATACTCTCTCGTGGACTGCGGAGCCTTGCGTTCCGGGGACAGCACCCACTTCTTCGTTTCCTCGATCATCCGCATATCTTCCTTGCGGGTCTCGGTGCGTACTACATCCGTCACGACCTCCACTGCCTTGTCGTAGGCTGCTACCGAAACATCTTCCAGCAGGGTCTCCATGTCCGATACTTTCAGGGTCAATTCATCCAGCTTATTCTGCTGGGCGGCAAGTTGCTCCTTCTGCTTGGCAAGGATGAAATCCTGCTTTTCCAGATATTTGCGGCTGCCGTACTCCGCTTCTTCCTCCAAATCTAACCCATGACGTTTTGCAATCTCAAACAGCATTTTTCGACAGGCGGCATCGAAGGTGATTTTGCGGTTGTTGCGGCGGCTGAGGGGCTTGTCCGGGTCGGCAGGTCGAAACCCAACGCTTCCAGTGCCTTTTCCTGCTGGGGTGCCACCTCGCCGTACTTATTCTCACAGTCGAACACATGGCGCTCATGGATGTGGGGTGTGCTTTCGTCCAGATGCAGTGCCCAGTCCAGCACATGAACATGGTCGCCATACTTGGCTTTGAACGCCTCGATGAACTCGGTGACGATGTTCAGCAAATCCTCCGCCGAAGCGTGTTCATCCAACGTTCCAAGTTGGTAGATGCTCTCCTCCGGGCAGGTCTTGCGGCTGGACAACAGGTCGGGAATGGAGCGGTTGCGCTCTGTGTGCCGGATCTTGCGTTACGCTCATTCTGGCTTTCGACAAAGGCAGTGTAGTGGGTCTCATAGAATTGCCGTTCCACATCTGAAAAGGTCGCCGCCAGATCATCCGGGTCGGGTGGAGCGAGAGCCGAATGGAAGCCGTGGAAGCAGTCCCAGTAGATGTTGCCCTTGGCTCGTTCCGGTCGATGTGCTCACTGTTAGCAAGGTTGAAACTGCGGTCATTGTGCTTGGGGTTGTAAGTGCCGTGTGCTCCGGCTCGTCCGTTGTGTCGTGTCAGTTTCAGATAGACATTCCTCCGTTTCAACAGC
>ENA-OQHY01000639-OQHY01000639.1-human-gut-metagenome-genome-assembly--contig:-NODE-639-length-18927-cov-8.866702_pt1 | contig 18927 bp, 15 predicted proteins | sample MGYA00242570_ERZ504733 | MGnify/ENA primary metagenome ERZ504733 (study PRJEB26092, sample SAMD00036219) | human gut metagenome | host: Homo sapiens | study: EMG produced TPA metagenomics assembly of... | reverse complement strand
AACTAATAACCAATGTAGATGAGATGGAAAGGTTTATCCCAGGTGTCTCAGATCATCTATAAATTTATAGAAAGGATAAGTGCATAACCATCATTTCTACTGGATATACACTTATTATACGAGGATTTACAATGAAGAAAAAGAATGTACAGCGTGCGCTTGCACTGGCACTCGCTGCAACGATGCTCGCCGGAACCGTAGCAGGCTGCGGAAAAAGCTCAGACAGTGATTCCACACAGGGGGGCAAGTCATCCAATGGAAAATATGCCAAGGAGCTGACGATTGATGTGTTCGACAGTCAGGCAAACTTCCAGGGTGAGCAGACCGGATGGTTTGCAAAACTGATCAAAGATAAGTTCAATATCAAATTGAATATTATTGCACCAAACGTGGCAGGTGGTGGAGATACTTTATATCAGACACGTTCTGCAAACGGTAATCTTGGTGACTTAATTATCACAAATCTGGATTCCAGTCGTTTGAAAGATATGGTGACCGCAGGACTTGTCCTTGATATGAGTGATTATATTAAGGATGAGAAATATTTACAGGATCGTATGGATGCAATCAATACCGCAAGTAAACTTTCCGGAACGGATGGAGTATGGGCAGTACCGAGTGAAATTTCCAATCAGCCGGCAACTGAGCCTTGTGAGGCATCTGAGCCAACCAATGCACCATCTCTTCGCTGGGATGTGTACGGAGAAGTTGGATATCCGGAAATGGATACGCTGGAAGATATGATTCCGGTTCTGGAACAGATGCAGGAAAAGGCAAAGGGAACCAGCAAAGACGGAAAAGATGTCTATGCGCTTTCTCTCTTCAAAGACTGGGATGGAGATACCATGCAGAATGCAGGTGCTTTCTGTGCTCTGTACGGATATGAGAACCTTGGATTTGCACTCGGCAAAGTAGACGGATCTGAAATCCAGAGTGTAATTGACAGCGATAGCATGTATGTACGTGCATTGAAGTTCCTGTTTGAAGCAAATCAGAAAGGACTTATTGATCCGGAGTCTACCACACAGGATTTCGATACGTTACAAACAAAGTTCCGTAATGGTGATGTATTATACAGCTTCTGGCCATGGCTTGGTGCCGGTGTATACAACACAACAGAGAATACTTCGGAAGGTAAGGGATTTGCCTCTGCGACAATTAAGGATATGAAGTGCCTGTCTTACGGTTCTATGCCAGATGGTAAGATGAGTGTTGGTATCATGGTCGGCAGCCAGACAAAAGACCCACAGAGAATGGTTGATTTTATCAACTGGTTATACTCTCCGGAAGGAATTGAAGCTTCTTCTGCACAGAGTGGTGGTAACTGTGGACCGGAAGGCCTGACATGGGAAATGAAAGATGGTAAGCCTGTACTTACAGATTTCGGGGTAAAGGCATTTGTTGATATTGACGAGAACCTGAAAGTGCCGGATGAATGGGGCAGCGGAACATGGAAAGATGGTGTATCTGCATTGAACTTTAAGGCAAATGGTATCGTTGATACAGATCTGGATACCGGTATCTGCTACAACTATCAGAGATGGGATGATTATCTTGAGAAGACTTCTACCAAGTTAAAAGAAGACTGGTCAGCACATAATGATGGAGATACCACAGAGATCGAACACTTTGAGAAAACCGGTAATCTGTTAGTTCTCCCAGGAACAAACTATTCCACACCGGAGTACTCTACTGATATCAGTACCATCAAGGAGCAGTGCAAGCAGACAATCGTTGCAGATTCGTGGCAGATGGTATTTGCAAAGAATGAAGCTGAGTTTAACAAGATCTTAAAAGATATGCAGGATACCGTAAAGGGTCTTGGATACGATCAGGTATTTGAAGTAGATAAGAAGAATTATGAAGATAAAGTAAAGTGCATCAATGATGTATTAAGCGAATCTAAATAATTGGATAATATCAGATAAAACCCTTAACAAAAGCCGGGTGCGTGATGCACCCGGCTTTCTTTTGCTTATAATCAATGATCCTGATTTTTACGATATTCCGCAGGACTGATATTTTTGCTCGCTTTAAATTTCTGGTGGAAATAATCAACATTTTTATATCCGACACTTGCCGCAATTTCATAAATCTTCATATCTGTCTGATCAAGCAGTTCGGTTGCTTTTTCAATGCGTACCTGATCCAGATAGGTATTGAAACGAACACCCATTTTCTGGGTAAACAGTTTTCCGAGGTAGGAACTGTTGTAACCAAACAGTGGAGCCAGGGTCTCTAATTTCAGCTGGCTGGCATAATTGTGATTGATATAATTTAAAATATCATCGAACACACTTGCCGAGGAATTGCTTCCGATCGCGCGCATGATCATATCGAACTGTTCGTTAAAATACAATAGAATCTCGTATAGATAGTATTTATTTTCAATGAGTTCTATGATCGCCGCATTATGTACAAACGGGATACTGGTGTTGCTGTACGTGTGTGTGATCGCCTGTTTGATCTCCAGAAAAATATCTGCCAGAAAATATTTGATACTCGATACATCACAGTTACTGTTAAAAAGAAACTGTCGCAGATCTTCGAGAACTTCGGAAATCCGGCGCTGATTACAGGTTTTAATGTAATCGGTAAGTAACGCGCTGTAATGTCTTGTTTTTTCTGCATCCAGACTTGCGGAGCAGAATTTTCTGCCGGCAGTTCCTCATAAGAGAGAACATGCTGGTTTTCTCCGCAGAAGAAACGCCGGGACAACAGCCGTTGGCACAGCTCGTAAGATTCGTGAATCTGTGAAAGGGAAGAAACCGTCGGTCCGTAGATTAGAAAGATCGTATCCAGCGGAGATCCTTTCTGCGTTCCCTTGTCATAGTGGTGCAGACAGGCATTTAACCGTTCCAGTGCAAAATTGCCTTTGAGTAATATAATGTCATGATTGTCGATATTGACATGCTCAAAGGAATTGTTGTCTTTGTTGGTGACACGCAGCAGATCACTGAAACTGTAGGAACGAAAATATGGCATATAGCTTTCGTAAATCAGCACCTGATAGATCGGATAGGAGAGCCTAATTCCTGATAATCAATGGACGGGTTAAAATCATTTCCGGTCAGCAGATCGTATAGTACGGTGGTTTTTGCTTTTTTCAGGTACTGGTTGCGGGATGTCTCGCTGTTTAGCTGAAATTCAATTTTTTCGTGGACGTCCTGTACTGCTTTTTCCAGCTCATCTTCATCAATCGGTTTGGTCAGATAGTAGGAGGCACCAAATTGCAGTGCCGTCTGTGCGTACTTAAAATCTGAGTAACCGCTTAAGACAATAAATGCACCAGAAAATCCTTCACTGCGCACTTTTTCCATCAGTTCCGTGCCAAGCATTCCGGACATCCGGATGTCGAGAAGAACCAGTCCCGGGCGGTACTGGCGGATCATTTCCAGGGCATCTTCTCCGTTGGCGGCTTCCCCGCAGATACAAAATCCCAGGGCGTTCCAGTCAATGATATAGCGGAGTCCCTCTCTTACAATTTGTTCATCATCTACAATAAGTACGTTGATAATTTTGTTTGCCATGTTTTTCATCCTGTTTCCTAAATTGTTTTTGGTATTTTCAGCCGGACGGTTGTACCGGCTCCGATTGCGCTGTCAATCTCCATATAATATCCTTCCCCGTAGAACAGTGAAATTCTCTGATTGATATTATAAAGACCGATGCTGTGGGTATCGGAGGAAGGGTGTTTTCTGATTCGATCGCGCAGTGCATCGAGTTCTTCGTTTGTCATTCCCTGTCCGTTATCTTTGATTGTGATCAGAAGAACTGTGTCCACAGAAGCAATCTGAATGGTAATCATACCGTCTTGCGTTTTGCTCTCAAGTCCGTGAAGAATTGCATTTTCTACCACAGGCTGCAGGAGCAGCGGAAGAATCTTGCAGCTGTCGGTGTCGAGATCTTCGTCCACCTGCAGGGTGTAATTTACACGGTCCCCAAAGCGGAGCTGCTGAATGGAGAGATACGTTTTGATATATTCGAGCTCTTTGGTCAGTGCGGTGAAACTTGTGCCGGTATTATCGAGCACGTAACGCATGGATTTTCCAAGCAGTTTAATGGAAGTTGCCACATTCCGGTTGCCACAGGAGAGTGCCTGCATCCGGATTGTTTCCAGAGTATTATACAGGAAATGCGGATTGATCTGACTGGCAAGCATTTCAAATTCCATCTGCTGCTGCCGGTTGACCAGTTGCTGTTCCCGGATCCGGCTTCATAAAACTGCGCCTCCTTATCGTGAATCGCATCCACGGTCAGTTTGAGGTCTTTAAAGGTATCGCTTAACTCGTCATCACCGCGGAATTGTTCGATGATATTGTAATCGCCGAGGCTGGCACGGTGCATTGCTGATTTCAGGGTTGTAATCCTTGTGCTGAAATAGTTCGAAAAACAGATCATCAGAATCAATGGTACAAGCAGGGCAAGTACCAGAATCAGGACAAATACGGCAACGGTATGATTGATTGTTTTTAAGGCATCCGGGTCTACAGTCCGCACATAAAATAAATTGTTGGATTTGTAGGACTGCAGAGTTACATAGTTGACCAGACGCATCTGGTTTCCGATTTCTTTTGAACCGGTGTAACGGTAAATATAGCCGGAAAAATCATCGGGAAACTCCATGTCTTTGCCGATCAGAGCAGAGTCTGTGGCATAGATGATCCGGGTTCCGTCCAGACTGATGGCTGTTTCATTGCCGGACTGCTCCAGATGATTTTTAATGGTATTGCGATCCAGACCGATCACCAGAAATGCCTGATATTTACTGGAGGCAACACCGATCCGCCGGATCAGTGTCAATTCCCGGTAAGGCTGCCGGACGATTGCCGTGTATCGCTGCAGGGAAGCCCATGTACTCCAGTTATTCCCCAGGGCTTTGCGCCATTCGTCCAGGACAAAATTCTGCTGATAATGAATATGCTCGGAATTTTGAAGGTTTGGATTGTTGGTATAAATCTGAATGCGACACACAGAAGCTGTATTGTCAAAATAAGTCTGGAGTGCCCGCTCCAGATCCGTAAACTGTTCTTTAATATTCGGACTCATTGATTCGGCAGCAAACAGACTCAGACACTGGTTACTGTTGAGCAGGGTATCAGAATATGAATACACGGTGGTTGTGATATCGCTTAAAGAGGAGGCAACACGCAGCCCATCTGCATTTGTCAGCGACTCGTAGCGGGCAAGCATCTGTTTTCGCACGCTGGTAATAGAAAAGATGCCGATTACCAGAAGCGGAGACATGCCTGCCAGCAGAAAAATACGAAGCAGCTGGTTTCTGACAGAATGTGTATCATGTATTTTATTAATATGTAGTTTCATAAAACATCCTTTGTTATAAAATTAAGGGAAAATACCGTCTGGCAAATTCTATAAATATTATAGTAAATTACGTCTAAAATTTCTAGTAGGAAAGCACGGATAAATTTTGTATAGTGTGGATAAGGGAAAATAAAACATTCGTATGGCGAAGGGAAAGAGAGGAAAATAAGATATGAAATTCAGTAATGGATGCTGGCTGCAGAAAGAAGGCTGCGCCTGCTTTTCACCGGCAGAAGTTTATTTTACAAAAATTGAAAAAGATAAAGTAGTGCTCTGTGCACCGACACATAAGATTAATCACAGAGGAGATACACTGGGCGGAATCAATCTTACGGTTGAAATTACCACTCCGATGCCGGAAGTAATCCGTGTAAAGACGTATCATTATAAGGGTGCAATTCAGGATGGACCACAGTTTGCATTAAATCTTCCGGATCAGACAGCAATCGATGCCACCGAAGATGATGAGAAGATTGTTGTAAAAAGCGGAAATGCAAAACTGGTTATTACCAAAGAGAACTGGTCCATGACTTACTATAACGGGGATAAGAAGCTTTGTACCAGTGCATGGCGTGATCTTGCCTATATGAAGACGGACTGGAAAGGGGATGCTTATGTAAAGAGCGTAGATAAGGATGCCTATATGAGACAGCAGCTTTCTTTAGGTGTGGGAGAGCTGATCTACGGTCTTGGTGAGCGCTTTGCCGCATTTACCAGAAACGGTCAGTCCATAGATATCTGGAATGAAGATGGCGGTACCTCCACCGATCAGTCTTATAAAAATATTCCGTTTTATATTTCAAACAGGGGATATGGTGTGTTTGTCAACCATACCGAGAAGTATCATTTGAAGTGGCAACGGAAGCGGTCACAAAAGTAGAATTTTCTGTGCCGGGAGAGAGTCTGGATTATTTCTTCTTTAACGGACCGGATCTGAAGGATGTTCTGCGCCGCTATACGGATCTGACCGGAAAACCGGCACTTCCTCCGGCCTGGACATTTGGCCTCTGGCTTTCCACGTCCTTTACGACAAACTATGATGAAAAAACAGTTATGAGCTTTATCGACGGTATGCTCGATCGTGGAATTCCGCTTAAAGTATTCCATTTTGACTGCTTCTGGATGAAAGATTTCCACTGGACCGATTTTTTGTGGGATGAGCGTGTATTCCCGGACCGGAGGGGATGCTTTCCCGTATTAAAGCAAAGGGATTAAAGATCTGTGTATGGATTAATCCGTATATTGCACAGGAATCCGTGATGTTTGACGAGGGCATGGAAGGCGGATATTTCCTGAAGCGTCCGGACGGTTCTGTATGGCAGTGGGATATGTGGCAGCCGGGCATGGCAATCGTCGACTTTACCAACCCGGAGGCAAAGAAATGGTATCAGAAGAAACTCGAAGCATTGGTTGATATGGGTGTGGACTGTTTTAAGACGGATTTTGGTGAGAGAATTCCAACCGATTGTGTTTATTATGACAAGAAAAATCCGGAAAAAATGCACAATTATTATACCTATCTATATAATGAAGCTGTATTTGAAGTCCTTGAGAAAAAGAAAGGAAAAGATGAGGCGGTGCTTTTTGCCAGATCTGCTACCGCAGGTGGACAGAAGTTCCCGGTACACTGGGGCGGAGACTGCTGGTCCGATTATGAATCCATGGAAGAAAGTCTGCGTGGAGGATTATCTTTGCAGCTTTCCGGATTCGGTTTCTGGAGCCATGATATCGGCGGATTTGAAAATACTTCTACCGCGGATGTCTATAAGAGATGGTGTGCGTTTGGTCTGCTTTCTTCTCACAGCCGTCTGCATGGAAGTACATCATACCGTGTGCCGTGGGCTTATGACGATGAGGCCGTGGATGTGCTGCGCAGCTTTGTACGCCTGAAAGCACGTCTGATGCCATACCTGTGGAAGACCGCGCTGACAGCACATAACGAGGGAATTCCAAGCATGCGCGCGATGGTTCTTTCTTACACAAATGATAAAATGTGCAATTATCTGGATAAGCAGTATATGCTCGGCGACAGCTTACTGGTTGCTCCAATCTTTAACGATGAGGGAATTGGAGAATACTATCTGCCAAAGGAGAACGGCATATGGACCGATTTCTTCACCGGCAGGCAGCAGGAAGGCGGAGACTGGTATGCCCGCACATATGCTTATATGGAGATTCCGCTGATGGTACGTCCGAATACGGTACTTCCGCTTGGAAACAGCGAAGAGGGACCGGAGTATGATTATGCCGATCAGGTGACATTCCGTGTATATGATGTACAGGATGAGGCAGCTGCTGAAATCTACGATATGGATCAGAATAAAGTGGCTTCCATTGTGGTAAAACGCATAGAGGATAAGCTTGTGATCGACTGCGACAGCAAAAAGCCGTTTACCGTAGAACTGGTGAATACCGGCATTTTAGATGTGAAGGGCGCAAAGGCATCCAAAGAAAATAAAAACACCATTCTTCGTGACTGTGAGAGCCACATAGAGTGTATACAGTAAAATCAGGTAAGAGGAAAAATTGATGGATAAAGTATTGGAAAACCGGATTTATCTTCTGATCAGGGAAATGACACTGGAAGAGAAGACCGGCATGATCCACGGTGCGGGTCTGTTTCGCACCGCGGGGGTGGAAAGACTTCATATTCCCCCTTTAAAGATGTCCGATGGACCGATGGGTGTGCGCAGCGAGTTTGTCAATGACCAGTGGATGCCGGTCGGAACACCGGATGATTATGTGACGTATTGTCCAAGCAACAGTGCGATTGCGATGACATGGAACCGCAAACTTGCACACAATGCAGGAAAAGTGTTAGGAGAAGAAGCACGTGGAAGAGGCAAAGATGTGATTCTTGCTCCGGGTATTAATATCAAAAGAACACCTGCATGCGGAAGAAATTTTGAATATATCAGTGAAGATCCAAGACTGACCAGTGAACTTGCCGTTCCGATGGTTCGTGGAATCGAGACGTCTGATGTGGCAGCATGTGTCAAGCATTTTGCAATGAACAATCAGGAAACCGAACGGCTCTGGATAAATGTGGAAGCGGATGAGCGTACAATGCGTGAAATTTATTTCCCGGCATTTCAGGCGGTTGTACAAAAAGCGGGTGCAAAGTCGATCATGGGCTCTTATAATCTGATCCGCGGAACACATGTCTGTGAAAACAAAGATATTATGGGAACCGTACTGCGCAAAGAATGGGGATTTGACGGAACCATTATCTCTGACTGGGGAGCCGTACATACAACAAAGGAGACCGCAGAGGGACCGCTTGATATCGAAATGTCGGTAACCAGTGATTTTGATGACTATTTTCTTGCGAATCCGCTGATCAGCGAAATCCGAAAAGGGCATATAGATGAGGCCTGTGTGGACGAAAAAGTGCGCAATATTCTGCGGATGATGGTACGTCTGCATATGATTGAACTGACAGAAGTACCGGATTCTGATGGAAAAAAGAAAATTCTGGTTCAGAAGAACAAGAACCGGAAAGCGGGAAGTTATAATACGGCAAAACACCGTTCCGAAGTTTTAAAAGTAGCAAGAGAATCGATCACACTGTTAAAAAATGAAGACCGGAAACTTCCGCTTGATCCTGCAATCGATAAAGTTCTTGTCATTGGGCAGAATGCAGTGATTTCACAGGCTATGGGTGGCGGAAGTGCGGAGATTAAAGCTTTGTATGAGATTACACCACTGCTTGGAATCAGCAAGTTTCTCGGTGGAAACTGCGAAGTCCGTTATGCCAGAGGATATGATATTCCGGCAAAAAAGGAAAGCGATCATAACTGGCAGGAAGACAGCCTTGATGCAAGCAAAGCGGCGGCTGAGACAGCAAAGGAAACCGAGGACAGTGCACGTCTGCGGAAAGAAGCTGTGGAACTGGCAAAAGAATATAAGCATGTCATTTATGTGGGTGGTTTAAATCATGATCAGGATCTGGAAGGACAGGACCGTGCGGATTTAACCCTTCCATATGGACAGGACCGGCTGATTACAGAGCTTCTTGAGGTTCGATCGGATATGACAATTGTAATGCTTGCCGGAAGTCCGGTTTCCATGAAACCATGGGCGGACAGGGCAAAGGCAATTGTCTGGATGAGTTACAGCGGTATGGAAGGAGGCACTGCGCTTGCAGAGGTATTGTTTGGTGCAGTAAATCCTTCCGGAAAACTTGCAGAAACGCTTCCGGAAGAGATTCCGGAATGTTTCCGGAAAGAAGCGTATTTCCCGGGAAGACCTCTGACAGACGAAGAGAAGAAACATATGAATGCACATTTGACACAGACCTATGCAGAAGGCATCTTCGTGGGATACCGTTATTACGAAAAGAACCGGATTCCGGTACAGTTTTGTTTCGGACATGGATTGTCTTATACAGACTTTACCTATGATAATTTAAAAATTGAGGAAATTCCGTCCAAAGCGCGTGCCAATGGATTTGATGTACAGCTTCAGGTGCGCAATGCAGGAGCACTGGAGGGAAAAGAGACGGTTCAGCTGTATCTTGGAGAGAAGACGGTTTCTCCGGAAAACCCGGTGAAGGAACTGAAGGCATTTGAAAAAATCTGTCTTCGTCCGAGGGAAACCAAGACCGTGCTTTTGAGAATCACGATGGAAGATTTCATGCATTATGATGAAGTTGCCAGAACATGGAGATTAAAACATGGGGATTACCGCATTTATGTCGGAAGCTCCCTGCAGGATATCCAGTTGACACAGGATATTACGATATAAGCAGCAAATGCCCGTGCATCTGAAAAGATGCGCGGTTTTCTTTCTTTTCCCATGCTATGATGGAGACAGAAAAAAGAAAGAGAGAACAAAACATATGGGATATATATTGGAATTGAGAAAACAGGTAGGTCATCGGCCGTTGATTATGACCTGTGCAGGAGTGCTGCTTTTGAATGAAAAAAGGGAGTTGCTTCTGCAGAAACGTGCAGACAACGGGTTATGGGGATATCCCGGGGGTTCTATGGAACTCGGGGAGAGCTTCAAAGACTGTGCCAGACGGGAAGTACAGGAGGAAACAGGACTGATCTGCGGAAACCTCGAACACTTTATGAATGTCTCCGGAGAAGAAGTACATTATGTCTATCCAAACGGGGATGAAATTTATGCCGCAGAAGAGATCTTTTTATGCCGGAAATTTTCCGGACAGATCATCTGCCAGCAGGAGGAAGTAGAAAAACTTTGTTTTTTCCGTATGGATGAACTCCCATCGAAAGAGCAGATCAATCCCAATAATTATCCGGCAATCGAACGGTTAAGGAGAATGATGGATGAGAATTGCACAACGGGAAAAGGAAATTTTACAGAAGGTAGAAGAAAAGATTGCCAGGGGACCTTATGAGGCTTCATGGGCATCGCTGTGTGAAGCGCAGATGCCGCAGTGGCTGGCGAAAGAAAAACTCGGTATTTTTATACACTGGGGTGTTTACAGTGTTCCGGCAAATTCCAATGAGTGGTATCCGCGCAACATGTACAAAGAAGGAATGCGGCATATGAGCATCACAGAAAAACTTATGGATTGCAGAAGAACTTCGGGTATAAGGATTTTATTCCGATGTTTCGGGCTGAACATTTTTGCCCGGCAGAGTGGATGGAACTGTTTCAGGCGGCAGGAGCCGGTTATGTGTTTCCGGTAGCGGAACATCATGATGGATTTCAGATGTACCGGAGTGATCTTTCCGATTGGAACGCGGTCGACATGGGACCGAAACGGGATGTTCTCGGGGAACTGAAAGAGGAAGCAAAAAAGCGGGGAATTCATTTCTGTACATCTTCCCACCGTGCGGAACACTGGTTCTTCCTCGGAAATGGAAAAATGTTTGACAGTGATATCCATGAACCACTGAAAAAAGGGGATTTTTACTGGCCATCCATGCAGGAGGCAGATCCGGAGGACCTGTATTCCAGACCGTATCCGACAGAAGAGTTTCTCGATGACTGGCTGGCACGGACGGCAGAACTTATTCTTAATTACCGTCCGCGCCTGTTGTATTTTGACTGGTGGGTCCAGCATGAGGCATTTAAGCCTTATTTAAAGAAACTTGTCGCGTTTTATTATAATTGCGGAGCAGAATGGGGGACGAATGTTGCCATCTGTTACAAGCATGATGCGATGGCGTTTGGCAGTGGAATTGTAGAAATGGAACGTGGCGGCTTTGCGGAGGCAAAACCGTATCCGTGGCAGACAGATACCGCAGTTGCAAGAAATTCCTGGTGTTATACGAATACACTGATCTATAAAACAAGTCAGGAAATCATCTGTACGCTGGTGGATGTGGTAAGTAAAAACGGAAATCTTTTATTAAATGTCGGACCGAAGGCGGATGGCACGCTTCCGGAAGGAGATAAAAAGATTCTCCGGGATCTGGCGGACTGGATGGCGGTGAACAGGGAAGCCATTCATGGAGCAAAGGTATGGAGAAAATCGTCCGAAGGTCCGACAAAGATGCAGGAGGGACAGTTCTCAGATCAGAAAGAGATAGTCTATACACCGCAGGATTACCGTTTTACAGTGAATCATGGAAATATTTATGTCATTGCGTTAAAGTGCCCGCAGGATGGAAACTTCTGCGTTCGGTCTCTGGCAGAAAGCAGTGACCAGAATCTCCCGGAATTCCATGGGATTATCAGACAGGTAGAAGTTCTTGGATATGAAAAATCCCCGGAATGGAAAACGGACGCAGAAGGTCTGCATGTGAAGACCTCCGGTTTTTATTCTGAATTTCCGGTCGTGTTAAAAATTGTTGTTTCTTAAAATTACCGCAGAAGAGAAAAATTTCCGGCTTTGTTACTTCTTGCCTTTTGCTACAGAGAATGGTAGGATAAGACATAGAATGAGTTACAGAGGATCAAAACACATACAAGTGGGGGAATTCTTATGAAAAAAGCAAAGAAATTAATAGCCGGAATCGTGCTGGCATGTATGGTCATTGTGGGAGCCGGCGTGAAGCCGCCTGACGTATTTGCAGCAACAACAACGGCGGCTGCAGGTTCGCTGGAAATGAAGACTGCCAGTGACTCCATCAATTTAAATGCGGGACAGTCATTTGATGTGACATTTTCTGTCAATGCGGAGACTTCCGGATTCGGAGGATACCTGACTTATGACAATTCAGTATTTACTTCGGTTACGGTAGTTGTTGGCGGGGGCACCACATCCGGAAAGACAGACAATAACGGAGAGTGGAAGGCTTCCTATAATGGGTATACACATTTTCTGTCCGTGGATTATTATAAAAAGGATGCGGCAGGAAATACAACCGGGCAGATTGCAGACCCTGTGAAAGTGACAGGATCATCCATTGCCACACTGAAATTTACATCGGCAAAACCGGTGATTAAGACGGATATTACCTTTAGCCCGTCCTATCTTCGGACAAATGGAACGGATGTGGAATTGAAAACGCAGAAACTCACACTGACCAATTCCCAGGCAAAGGCCGTTACGCTATCTCTTGGAATTGTAAAGGGAAACGGACGGATTTCCGTACCGGTGTATTTTTCCCGAAATGACGGATTTAATAAAATTAAGCTTAGGATTACTTATAATAAAAATATTCTTGCTTTTCAGTCCATAACACTGGCACCGGAAGTGCAGTCGACACTTACACAGAGTGATTATAATATGTCTTCCTACGGAGGATATCTGACAACGGAATATACCGCAACAGCAGATGTCAATACTTCAGGAAATCTGATGTACATTGATTTTCAGCTTGCGAATGGGATGACAGCATACTCCAATAATGGAATCAGTACAGATGTTACGGTTGCCATAGAATCTGTAGAAGACCAGCAGGGAGATATCTTTTCCTATAATTCGGCGACCTCAAGTGTGACGATCACGGATCAGGTACATACGCTTGGAGATGTGAGTGGTGACGGGAAAATTAATCTGGTGGATGTGTTATATGTCATTCAGTATTATAACAACACGAAAACATTTACAAACGCGGAAAAGACTGCGGCAGATGTAAACCGTGACGGAAAAGTGGATCTGACGGATGCTTTAAAAATCCTTCAGTATTATAATGGAGCCATTAAGACCTTGTATTAAACAAAGGAGAAATTATGTATTGCAGAAAATGTGGAAGAGAGATTCCCGATGATTCGATTATGTGCGGATATTGTGGAACACCTGTAAACCCGGATAATCCGTATACTTATGGTGGAACACCGCAGAATATGGACGAAGGTGCAAACGGGCTTGGAATTGCTTCAATGATCCTTGGGATTGTTGCCATTCTGCTGGCATGCTGTGCCGGAGGAAAATGGCTGACATTCTTTGTCGCTGCGGCAGGCCTGATTCTTGGAATTATCGCATTACAGAAGCCAAAGTACGGAAGCAGCAGAGGGATGGCACTTGCAGGGGTGATCTGCAGTGTGATCGCGCTTCTTATGAAAATTATTGTGATTATTTTACTGGGGGTAGGAATCGGGAGCTTCCTGTATTCCCATATGTTTCACTTTTAAAAGTCCCATTCTGATAGATGGGAGTTATTCATAATATAACCGAAAGTTATAATAAAAATAGTGCTTGACAAACACAGATTATAGTATTATGATCTAAACAACACAAAGAAAGTAGAAGGTTTTCGAGATATGAGAAGACAGGCGTTATCGCTTTTAGTGGAAAATAACCCAGGTGTGACGAGCCGGATATCCGGATTGTTCAGTCGCCGCGGATATAATATTGACAGTTTTTCATCCGGTGTGACTGCAGATCCGAAATATACCAGAATTACAATTGTTGCCAGTGGTGATGAACTTATTCTGGATCAGATCGAGAAACAGTTACTGAAATTGGAAGATGTGTTGGATATCAAAAAACTGGAACCGGGATTTTCTGTTACCCGGGAGCTGATTCTTGTAAAGATCCGCGCAAAGGATACTGAGCGTCAGCCGATCATGAATGTGACAGAGATTTTTCATGGAAAGATCGTAGATGTCACAAACGATTCCATGGTAATTCAGCTGGTAGGACATCAGGATAAACTGGATGCCTTTTTAGATCTGCTGGATGGATAATGAAATTCTGGAACTTGCGCGTACCGGAATTACGGGACTTACCCGTGGATCGTCGGATGTCCGTTTTTTGGATTAGTTACGGCTACTTATTAAAAATATTTTTTTATATAAGAGTATACATATTTAGGAGGACAATGATATGTCAGAAGCAAGAATTTTTTATCAGGAAGATTGTAACCTTTCATTACTGGATGGAAAGACAATCGCAATCATCGGCTATGGCAGCCAGGGACATGCACATGCATTAAACTTAAAGGAGTCCGGATGCAACGTCATTATCGGTCTTTATGAGGGAAGCAAGTCCTGGAAGAAAGCCGAAGAGCAGGGATTTAAGGTATACGTTGCAGCAGAAGCTGCTAAAAAAGCTGATATTATCATGATTCTGATTAACGATGAATTACAGGCTGATATGTACAAGAAAGATATCGAGCCAAACCTTGAGCCAGGTAACATGTTAATGTTCGCACATGGTTTCAATATCCATTTCGGATGCATCAAGCCACCAAAGGATGTCGATGTTACAATGATCGCACCTAAGGCCCCAGGACATACAGTACGTTCTGAGTATCAGGCTGGTAAGGGAACTCCTTGTCTGATCGCTGTTGAGCAGGATGCTACCGGAAAGGCATGGGATCTTGCACTTGCATATGGTCTTGGAATCGGCGGAGCAAGAGCCGGACTTCTTGAGACAACATTCCGTACAGAGACAGAGACTGACCTCTTCGGTGAGCAGGCTGTACTTTGTGGTGGTGTTTGTGCACTTATGCAGGCTGGTTTCGAAACACTTTGCGAGGCTGGTTATGATCCGAGAAATGCATACTTCGAGTGTATCCATGAGATGAAACTGATCGTAGACTTAATTTACCAGTCAGGTTTCGCAGGAATGAGATATTCTATCTCTAATACAGCTGAGTATGGTGATTACATCACCGGACCAAAGATTGTTACCGCTGAGACAAAGAAGGCTATGAAGCAGATCCTTACTGATATTCAGGATGGTACATTTGCAAAAGAGTTCTTACTGGATATGTCTCCGGCAGGACGTCAGGTTCACTTCAAGGCTATGAGAAAGCTTGCTTCTGAGCATCCATCAGAGAAGGTTGGTGCTGAGATCCGTAAGCTGTACAGCTGGAACAACGAGAGCGACAAGCTCATCAACAACTAATCAGAAACTGATTTTAAAAACCCCGGTGAGTACCATCATCGGGGTTTTTGTTTTTGTGCCGGGGTGGAAGGAAGTGGTCATAAGGACTCCTCCCGCTGAGAAGCTATAAGAACTTCTTCCGCGTGGAGCCATAAGGACTCCTCCCGGTGAGAAGCTATAAGGACTTCTTCCGCGTGGAGCCATAAGGACTCCTCCCGCAAAGAGCGCGGGTCCCTCCTCATGGCAATGTCCCTCCTCATGACAATTGACAAACTACCCCGGTATGTGTAAAATAAATATATTGTGAAAAAATATGAAAAATGAAGAGGCGAAGACATGGCAGAAGTATACAACCACAAAGTGGTAGAGAAAAAGTGGCAGAAAGTCTGGGATGATGAAAAGGCTTTTGCTGCAACCAATGATTATTCCAAACCAAAATATTATGCGCTGGTTGAATTCCCATATCCATCCGGACAGGGACTTCACGTTGGGCATCCAAGACCATATACCGCATTGGATATTGTTGCCCGTAAGAGAAGAATGCAGGGATATAATGTATTATATCCGATGGGATGGGATGCATTTGGACTTCCGACAGAAAACTATGCAATTAAAAATAAAATCCATCCAAAAATCGTAACCGAAAATAATGTAAAGCATTTTAAGGATCAGTTACATTCTCTGGGATATTCTTTTGACTGGGATCGTGAGATTAATACAACAGATCCAAAGTACTATAAATGGACACAGTGGATTTTCCTGAAATTGTTCAAGGCCGGTCTTGCATACAAAAAAGAGATGCCGATCAACTGGTGTACTTCCTGTAAGGTAGGTCTTGCAAACGAGGAAGTTGTAAACGGTGTATGTGAGCGGTGTGGCGCTCCGGTTGTCCGCAAGGTAAAGAGCGAATGGATGTTAAAGATTACCGATTATGCGGATAAGCTGATCGAAGGACTGAATGATGTAGACTACATTGAACGTGTCAAGGTTTCACAGAAAAACTGGATCGGACGTTCTACAGGTGCCGAGGTTGATTTTCAGATCAAAGATACAGAAGATAAGCTGCGTATTTACACCACACGCTGTGATACATTGTTTGGTGTTACCTATATGGTTGTTTCACCAGAGCATCCATATCTGGATAAGTACAAGGATCAGATTAAAAACTGGGAGGAAATCGTTGTATACCGCGAGCAGGCTTCCAGAAAGTCTGATTTTGAGCGGGCGGAGCTTGCAAAAGACAAGACTGGTGTGGCAATTGACGGTCTGACTGCAATCAATCCGGTCAACGGAAAAGAAGTTCCGATCTGGGTATCTGATTATGTACTGATGAGCTATGGTACCGGTGCGATCATGGCAGTTCCGGCACATGATGAGAGAGACTGGGAGTTTGCAAAGAAATTTCATCTTCCGATCATTCAGGTAGTTGCAAAGAACGGAGAAGAAGTGGATGTCAATGAGGCTGCTTTTACCGATGTAGCGACGGGTGTGCTGATCAACTCCGACTTCTTAAACGGCCTGGAAGTAAAAGATGCAAAGGAAAAGATGATCAAATTCCTGGAAGAAAAAGGAATTGGTCAGGCAAAGACAAATTATAAATTAAGAGACTGGGTATTCTCCCGTCAGCGTTACTGGGGGGAGCCGATTCCGATTGTTCACTGTGATAAGTGTGGGTATGTGCCGATTGATGAGAGCGAGCTGCCGCTGCTTCTTCCGGAAGTAGAAAGTTATATGCCGACAGACAACGGAGAATCTCCGCTTGCAGCAATGACCGACTGGGTAAATACAACCTGTCCATGCTGTGGTGGTCCTGCAAAGCGTGAGACCGATACAATGCCGCAGTGGGCCGGATCTTCCTGGTATTTCCTGCGTTATACCGATCCGCACAATGACAAGGCACTGGCAAGTCCGGAAGCACTTAAATACTGGCTGCCGGTCGACTGGTACAATGGCGGTATGGAGCACACAACCCTGCATCTGCTGTATTCCAGATTCTGGCATAAATTCCTGTATGACCAGGGCGTTGTTCCGACTCCGGAACCATACCAGAAGCGTACTTCCCATGGCATGATTCTCGGTGAAAACGGAGAGAAGATGTCAAAGTCCAGAGGAAATGTAGTCAATCCAGACGATATTGTGCAGGAGTATGGTGCAGATACTCTGCGTACGTATGAAATGTTCATCGGAGCATTTGATCTGGCTGCATCCTGGTCGGAAGATGGAGTAAAGGGATGCCGCAGATTCTTAGACCGTGTCTGGAAATTGCAGGATCTTATGACTGATGAGGAGGGATACTCCAAGGATCTTGAGATCAAGATGCATCAGACAATTAAGAAGGTTTCCAATGACTTTGAAAACCTCAAGTACAATACGGCGATTGCTGCGATGATGACACTTTTGAATGATTTTTATAAAAAAGGCTCTATCACCAGGGGAGAGTTAAAGACACTGATCATTCTGCTGAATCCGGTTGCTCCGCATATCACAGAAGAAATGTGGCAGATTATCGGATGCGAGGGAAGAGTATACCAGCAGACATGGCCGGAGTTTGAAGAGGCAAAGACGGTGGAATCTTCCGTGGAGATTGCCGTTCAGATCAATGGTAAGGTAAAGGGAACGCTTGGTATCCAGAAAGATGATCCGAAGGATCAGGTAATTGCAAAGGCAAAAGAAGTCATTGCAGATAAACTGACCGGAAATATCATCAAAGAGATTTATGTACCGGGAAGACTGGTAAACATTGTAATGAAATAAAATATTTTCTGCCTGAAAAAACAGCAGACAGAAGGGGTTTTAAGGGAAAGGCACCCTGCGCACAAGGCGCAGGGTGTTTTGCATAATAAAAAGGAAAAACACAGATACTGTAAAAAAGGAGGTCTTTGATGTGAAACTTTCATATCTTTCTTATTTTTTTACATATGAAACCCATATTCCGGATGGCATTGGATTTGCGTTGTTCGGTCCATGGCATCTGTTGTGGCTTTCGGTTATTTTTGCCATATGCGTCAGATATGTATGGATTTATAAAAAAGGGGATGAAAGAAAAAACGCCGGATGGATGGTCTGACGGCATGTTCCTTGTGGTGTGGATTGTCGTGAGAGCAATTTATATTGCGGTGATCCATGAAGCGTTTTTATATGAACTCCCGTTTCATCTGTGCAGCATGGCTGGAATTTTGTGTGCCGTTCATTGTCTGACGAAATGGAAATGGCTGGGGCAGGTGCTGTATACCATCTGTCTCCCGGGAACAGTGCTGGCACTTTTATTTCCAAACTGGAACTTTTATCCGGTCATTCATTTCATTACACTGGAAGGCTTTTTGTTTCATATGGGAATTGTACTGTATGTGGCAGGAAAACTTGCATCCCATGAAATCCGACCGGATTTTGCAAAACTCTGGCAGGTG
>ENA-OQHY01000638-OQHY01000638.1-human-gut-metagenome-genome-assembly--contig:-NODE-638-length-18942-cov-1.982780_pt1 | contig 18942 bp, 28 predicted proteins | sample MGYA00242570_ERZ504733 | MGnify/ENA primary metagenome ERZ504733 (study PRJEB26092, sample SAMD00036219) | human gut metagenome | host: Homo sapiens | study: EMG produced TPA metagenomics assembly of... | reverse complement strand
TTTCTCTTCTTTTGTTGTGTCTGGCTGATTTGCTTCGCTTTCTGTGCCCTCTTCCGCCTCATCTTTTACATGCCCGAAAGAAGACTGCTCAATCACATGAGCAGCCTCCTGCATAATTCGTATTTCGCTGTTTTTGCGTATCTTACTTTCGCCTGCTTCTTCATATTCCGGCTCTACAATCAGAGAGAATGCACATCTTTCACAGAAGATTTTTTCAATATAAGAAATCAATTCTTCCTCATGACTTTTTGCCAGTACAGAGGACTGCATGACAAGTTTCATTTTGTTTTCTTCCGGAAATTCAATTTTCGCAGTACGAAAGGTATTATAAATTAAAATACTGTGCCCTCTTAGTTCATCTAACATAGAGGAGCGGTAGGCTTCAAAGAAAAGCTTTGGCGTATACTGAGAGGTCAGCGTAAATTTTTCAATGATTTTTATCTGTATCTGCGCTGAAGCAAAAAACTGTTTCTTTATCTGCTTTTCCAGAGCATAGATGTATTTTTTCTGAATCCACTGTATGCTCTGAATGTAAACTCTCATACGGTCTTTTTTCGGATTGACTGCAATCTTCGTCACTTTCACATCTTCTAAAAGTGCCTTTAATTCTTTTTCTACTTCAAGACCGAAAAAGACTTCTAAGAAATCTTTTTCCATTGATATGCTTCCTTTCTTCTATTCCATCCAATACAAGTTCTCATCATTTGCTTATAAATAAGAACGGATTATTTCGCCCAGTGTTCCAGTTCTTCTCTTAAGGTATCAAGCAGTTCAGCTTCCGGCACTTTCCTTACGATTTCTCCTTTTTTAATCAAAAGACCCACACCTTTTCCTCCTGCGATTCCAAGGTCTGCTTCTTTCGCCTCGCCAGGACCATTTACCACACAACCCATTACTGCCACTTTGATATCTAAATCAAACTGCTGAACCATCGTCTCCACCTGATTTGCCAGACCAATCAAATCAATCTGGGTACGTCCACAGGTTGGACATGATACGACTTCAATTCCGCCTTTTCTTAAATTTAAGGTCTTTAAAATTCTTTTTGCAGATTTGATTTCCTCAACCGGATCTCCTGTCAGAGAAACACGAATGGTATCTCCGATTCCTTCATATAAAATAATTCCAGTCCGACTGCGGATTTGATATTTCCGGAGTATAAAGTACCGGCTTCTGTAATTCCGACATGCAGCGGATAATTGGTCTGTTTTGCCAGCAGTTCATGAGCCTTTACACACATCATAACATCAGAAGATTTGATACTGATGACCAGATTATCATAGCCAAGTCCTCGATAATGCGTACTTTATCAAGCGCACTCTCCACCAGTCCTTCTGCTGTCACTCCATGGTATTTTTCAACCAGTTCTTTTTCGAGTGAACCGGAATTGACACCGACACGAATTGGAATATTTCTGGATTTCGCAGTATCTACAACGGCTTTAATTTTTTCCGAACTTCCGATATTTCCCGGGTTAATTCGGATTTTATCGGCTCCGTTTTCCATCGCTGCAATTGCCATTTTATAATCAAAATGAATATCCGCAACCAGCGGAATATGAATCTGTTTTTTAATCTCTTTTAATGCTTTTGCTGCTTCTAAAGTCGGAACGGTACAGCGGACAATCTCACATCCTGCTGCTTCTAACTCCAAAATCTGCGCTACGGTCGCCTCGACATCTTCTGTCTTGGTATTTGTCATGGACTGAATTTAAAATCGGATTTCCACCAACCGATTTTTCTGTCTCCAATTGAAACTACTTTTGTATTGTCACGATACATCTACCTTCGCCTCCAAAAATTAATGGTTTATTTCCAACAGTTTCTTCTTTAATTCTTCTTCTAAGCGGTTCATCTCAGCTTCTGCTTCCATTCTCTGCTGATGCCCCTCTTTCTGGATATTCATAATTTCATCAAAGGTGCTGATTAAATTCTCATTTGTATGTTTTAATGTCTCGATATCCACAATTCCACGCTCAGACTCTTTTGCCGCATCAATGGTTGCCATCTTCAATGTCTCTGCATTTTTGCGAAGCAGGGCATTCGTCATATCGGTGACTTCTCTTTGTGCCTTTGCTGCCTGAGATGCATGTGCCACTCCAAGTGCCAGCACCATCTGACTCTTCCAGAGTGGAATGGTATTGACAAGTGTAGACTGAATCTTCTCCGCCATCAAGGTATCATTTCCCTGCACCAGACGAATCTGCGGTGCCGTCTGAATCGAAATCATACGGGTTAATTCCAAATCATGAATTTTCTTTTCAAATCGCTGGCACATTGAATCCAGATCTTTTGCCGCCTGTGCATCTTCCGGCAGATTGCTCATCTGTGCTTTTAAAGTCAGTTCTTTTAACTCACCTTCTCGCACTTCTTGCAGTTTCTTCTTTCCTGCTAAGATATACATAGAAAGTTCCTTAAAATAATTCAAATTCAGCGCATACATTTTATCCATAGTCGCTGAATCCTTTAAAAGCTGAATCTGATGTTTTTCCAGTGTCTGCACAATCTGTTCGATATTTCCTTCTGCTTTGGCATACTTCGTTTTTAATGCCTGAATTTTATTCGTGCACGTTTAAAAATTCCAAACAGACCTTTTTCTTCTTCCACCGCATCAAAACTCTTCAGTTCTTTCACAACATTTTCAAGCAAATCACCAACTTCTCCAAGGTCTTTTGTTGTTACTTTTGCGAGTGCTTCTTCTGAAAAATCTGCCATTTTTTTCTGTGTTCCCACTCCGTACTGCAAGATTGCAGCAGAATTGCGGATATCAATCTGCTTGGAAAAACTTTCCACCATCTGACGTTCTTCCACTGACAATACATCTTCTGTCATATTTGGATCCGTCGGTTTTTCCGGCTCTTTCGGGGCAGGTTTTTCCTCCTCTACCTCAAAAGTAAGTGTCGGTGTCACATCAAATTCTTTAAATTCATCGCTCATTTAGTTTTCCTTTCCGGATACACTTTCAAAGTCCTTATTTCCTGTCAGTCCTTCCTGTGCCAGCATGGTCTTTAAGACAGAAATATCAGTCGATACATCCCATGCCGTATTTCTAAAAAAGCTGTCCAGAAGATTTTCAAATGCTTCATTGATCGTATCCAGTGTATTTTCAATTTCCTGTTTCGCTGTTTTAATATTCTCTCCTTCAACCGGCTGTTTATCGAGTTCTTCATAAGCTTTCAACAATTTAACGGTCGTCGGAAGATAATAATCCATAAATTTATGCAGGTCCGAAATCAGCTCCGGATGCTGTTCCACCCGCTTGAAGATTCTTAAAATCACATTCTCCAGATGATACATTTTATTGGAAATTTCCACACCTGGAATTGCTTCATTGCAGCTTCGAATTTCTTCTAAGTAAGCTTCCCCTTCTTTGATGACTTCCTGCACTTCTTCTGAAAGAGTTCCCCGCAGTTTCTGTTCTGCCTGTTCTTTTTCCTGCATCTCTCTTTCCTGAATCTCAGATGCCTTCTTTGTCTGCGTATACTGTTCATAAGACTCATCACTGGTAATCAGATAATTTCCCTCTTCATCCAGATGCCCTTCTAAGAACATACGGTTTTTAATCATTTTCTTCAAATCCCGTTTTACAAATTTTGGAGATTTTCTTACGCCTTTTGCAAGCTCCTCAATTTTAACATAAGTCTTTCCATTTAAAGTCCGTACATAAGAACGAAAGCGATTCACTTTTTTACGAAGCGTATTTCCATAAATGCCAAGCGCTCCACTTGCCACTATCGCAGCTATAAATACAAACATTCCTCTTTGCATCTTATTTGCAACTGCGTCAATAAAGATTCCTGCAATCCCAAGCGTTGCAGCCGTCACTCCAAACATTCCCACAAGTGCAATTCCAAGTGTCGTAAATAAAATTCCAAGTGCTCTCGGAGTTGAAGTATTGACATACAGGGCGAATTTTTCTCTGGCTTCTTTCACCAGTTTCTTTTTATATCCCGCATATTCTGCTCTTGTCTTTGTCTTTCCGGTGAAACAGTTCTTCTCTGATTTACTGTCTGCTGACTACCTGAAAAATGATTCAGATTTTTTATTGCAGCATCTTTCACACTCGTCGCCATATTTCCCAACGCATTCTCAAGCGTTACACCTAAATCACGATTTAAGCGCCCATAATCTCCTGTCTCAATTGCATCCTGCACAATATTTTTTATATCATTTCCAAGTTGGTTCCAATCATTCTTTGGCATATTCTCTCACTCCAATCCTGCCCTTACCAGAACTGATTTCAAATTATATCTGATATGGCTTAAAAAAGCAATGTAACTTCTCTTGCATTTCCCGCATTAAAGTTTTATAATGAAAAACAAATTTATAGTTACCTATCGTATCAATGGGCAAAGAATGGAGGAGATTCAAATGGAGAAAAAAACATCGAACTGGTCCAGCCTTGGATTTGGTTATGTAAAAACAGATTATCGTTATGTTTCAAATTTTAAAGATGGAGCATGGGATGAAGGCGGTCTTACAACAGACGATACCATCACCTTAAGCGAATGTGCCGGGGTTCTTCAGTATGCGCAGACTGTTTTTGAAGGTATGAAAGCTATACAACAGAAGATGGACACATTGTAACATTCCGTCCTGACTTAAACGCAGCTCGTATGGTAGATTCTGCAAAACGTCTGGAAATGCCGGTATTCCCAGAAGACCGTTTCGTTGAAGCCGTTGTTGAAACTGTAAAAGCAAACGCTGCTTATGTTCCACCTTATGGTTCTGGTGCAACTTTATATATCCGTCCTTACATGTTTGGTTCTGACGCTGTTATCGGTGTTAAACCTGCAAATGAATATCAGTTCCGTGTATTTACTACACCAGTAGGACCTTACTTCAAAGGCGGTGCAAAGCCGATTACAATCCGTGTCAGTGATTTTGACCGTGCTGCACCTCATGGAACAGGACATATCAAAGCCGGATTAAACTACGCAATGAGCTTACATGCAATCGTTGATGCTCACAATCAGGGTTATGATGAAAACATGTATCTTGATGCAGCAACAAGAACAAAAGTAGAAGAAACAGGTGGAGCAAACTTCCTGTTTGTCACAAAAGACAACACTGTTGTTACTCCAAAATCTAACAGTATTCTTCCATCTATCACAAGACGTTCCCTGCTTTATGTTGCAGAACATTATCTTGGACTGAAAGTAGAAGAAAGAGAAGTTTATCTCGACGAAGTAAAAGATTTCGCAGAATGTGGTCTTTGCGGTACTGCTGCTGTTATCTCACCGGTTGGTAAGATTGTTGACCATGGAAAAGAAATCGTATTCCCTTCCGGAATGGAAAAAATGGGACCGACTACTCAGAAATTATACGAAACATTAACAGGAATCCAGATGGGACGCATCGAAGCTCCAGAAGGATGGTTAAAAGTAATCGAATAATTATTTCTAACAAATTTAAGATAGAAAATATCCGCTGACAGACAATCAGTCTATCAGCGGATTTTCTTATTTCTTCAACAGGTGTCAGGCACTAGAAAAACTCTCTTTTCCAATATCTTTCTCCATCTTCGCCACGACATTACACAACGGAATAACTCATCAATTCCAAAACCATAATAAATTCCTTGTATGCCTTAATTGAAAAGTAATTCCTAAAATATAGGATAAACCTACACCAAAGATCCAGGTAGAAAGCACACTTAAAATGGCATTATAATAGACATCTCCAACTCCTTTTAATGAATTTCCAAACATGAAATTTCCAGTCTTAATAAACATTAAAATAGCTTCCATATTCATGATAGTTCTTGCCACACTCAAAATTTCTTTATTACTTGTAAATATATGTAAACTCCAGTCTCTACCTATAAAAATAACTACATTCATCATCACTACTACTAAGATACCTGCAAAAATGTTTCTATAGCAGATATCATAAGCCTGTTTTTTCTTTTTATTTCCCCATAAATATCCTACAAGTATTCCTGTTGCAATTCCTATTGAGTTTGGAATTAAAGAAACAAACAACATAACATTCATTGCATAAATTTTAGCACTTAATATAAATCCACCTAATTGTCCCAGAAGAGTTGTTACTACAAGTTGTGATATTTTATAAGAGACATTTTCTCCTGCTGAAGGGATACCATAATAAATCAATAGTTTTACATTTTCTCCTGACATCTTACGTGTATATTCCAATTTCAAACATCTCTTACTTTTAACTAACATGGCAACAAATCCAATTGCATTGCTAGAAACAGTGGCTAATGCGATTCCTATCACAAAATTATATGTATATCCCATCGGATTAAAAATGATAACAGCATCTGCTGCTATATTCAATAAATTAATCCATATTCCTACTCGCATAGCATATTTTGCTTCTGCAAAAATCCTATAAACTGTAGTCAGAACTACATTTCCACTTTGAAATATCAGCCCTAAAACAATTGTTTTTAAATAGGCATTCATATCTTCTCTTATTTCCATTGGGACTTGCAGTACATTAATAATTTTTCTACTCGTTATAAATATAATAAACGATATACTGATACTAACTAATAATGTTAAAACTACTGCATCTGAACTAATTTTCTTTGCTTTCTGTTCTTCTTCTGCTCCTATATACTGTGCTCCCAAAACAGAAATTGCTGAGCTAATCACTACAAAAAGAAGTAAAATAACTGCAATCAACTGGTTTGCATACCCAACTGCTGCCACAGCTTCATCCGAATAAAAACTTACAAACCATGTATCTGCAATTCCAAATAAAATCTGAAAAAATGATTGAAAGATAATTGGTATACTTAAGGAAACTGTATTATATAATTTTCTATCTTTCATTTTTTTCATCTCCTATATCATGTTCGCATAAAAGAAATATCTGTCTTTTAATGGGTTTGTGCATGTTTCTTTCCATGGTTTTCTTTACTATTCGTATAATGAATTATTTTCGGATTTCTCATAATATAACATGCAGTCTCTTTACTCATATCTATCCTTCAAAATCTTCTTCTCGAAACAATGCTGTCATAACATTCCATTCACTTGGCAATTCACCCCAATCATTCCATAAAACTGCATTAAGACCATCTTGGTCATGCCATAAAACCTCATCTTTGTTTTCTATAAGATAATCTATTATTCTTTTTGCAATATTATTTTCTTTCCACTTTTTTATATTTATTTTCAATACTCCAGCATTAAAATATTTACTTTTTTCTGGTATATTTAACTTTTTAAATGTATGTAACGCCAATGGCGATGAAACATAATGTGCTTCATGAAACATCTCTGAAACAGCCATCAGTGCATGTTCTCCAATTGGTATATTCCATAATTCCTCAATATCCCCCTCAACAATAATATCACCATCCAAATAAATAATTTGTTCTACATTATCTGGTAAAACTTCTGGCAAAAATAATCGAAAATAGGATTCAATAGGAATATTTTTTGTTGTTTTAAAATGATTCAAACACTCATAGTTTTCCATATCCAGGAATTTTATAGATATATTTTTATTGTTCGAAAATGTTTCTATAAAATCAATTTTATCATCTCCTTTCCATTCTTTATTTAATACAAATATCTCTACATTTTTTCTTGTATTCACAGCCAACGACTTTAACATTACCTTCATGGGTATTAATAAAATTTCTGTTTCCTGCACATACAATATTAATTTTCATACCTATCTCCTATTATTCTGATTTTCTTTTGTGTTATACTGGTGCTATGACATTAGCATACCGTATATTCTTAATAGCTGATATATAAAATCTTATCTGAAATATATGGTTTTCAAAGTTTTTATTCTATAAAAAATATGGGAGATATATGACTTTATGTTTCAAATAACAACTACGTTTAATCATAATACCGAATTATTAACTGATTCTATCCATCCTTTTTTCTTCGGAATTGAATCCTGTACTCAAAACCACTCCTATGGTCCTAGAACAAGAGATTACATTCTTATTCATTTTGTACTTGCTGGAAGTGGATTTGTTACCTATAATGATGAAATACCTTTCAAAGTAACCGCTCATGAAGCTTTTATTATTCCAGCAAATATTTCTTGTCATTATATTGCCAATCAATCTTCTCCATGGAGTTATTGCTGGGTTGCATTTTACGCTCCCTCCTCTTTATTAACTAACTTTCAATCTACTTCAAGTTTTCCATACCATTACACCAAAATAAATTCTGTAGAAATTCGCAATATAATTCTTAATATATTACGACTTCATTCCTCTTTTGTACCTTATCTTGATTCATCTGGAGAATTTGCCACAGAAAAACTTCATTTAGCAACAGATTCTGATGTTTCCTTTTTCTTTGAAATGTCTTCTGCTTTATTCAAAATTCTGGCAGTCTTATCTGCTCCTTGCCGCTTTACTGACTCATATAATATAAAAAGAGTATCCGAAATCAAACAATATTTAGATCTATACTATAATAAATCGCTTCGTATTCAAGATATAGCAAGAGAATTTTCACTCCATCCCAACTACATAAATACCATTTTCAAAAACGAATTTGGTATTTCTCTCAAAAAATATATCATTCAAAAACGAATCCATGTTGCTTGTGAACTGCTTTACACATCAAATCTTTCAATCAAAGAGATTGCATATACGGTCGGATATGAAAACCAATTAGATTTTTCTCAAATATTCCGAAAAAATGTAGGTTGTTCTCCTTCTACTTATAGATGCAATAAACATACACCTGCCCTTTAAAGCAAAAATAAGGTGAAAATAAGGTGTTAGGCACTGGAAAGAAAAAATAAACTTTCTAAAGAATTCAAAAACTGGGGATGTCTCACTACTTAGTGCGACATCCCCAGGAAAGATTTACATGTTCTATTTTCTTACATACTTCACAAAAGAATATTCCAGATTAAAGTAAGTCTGTTCTTCGCTTTCCTCTGCAATTTTCCATTCTTCATTTTCATCCAGATTCGGGAACCATGCATCTGCTTCATATCCGAAATCAATTTTGGTCACATGAGCGGTATCGCAGTAAGGAAGCATCTGTGCATAAATGCTGTCTCCTCCGATTACATACACATCTTCAGAAGCATATTTTTTTAATTCTTCGAGTGCTTCTTCTATGCTGTGCACGATAATCGCATCTTTTACTTTATAGTTTTTGTCTTTTGTCAGCACAATATTGGTACGGTTCTTAAGTGGCAGACCATTTGGGAAACTTTCTAAAGTTTTTCTTCCCATCACAACTACTTTTCCGGTCGTGGTACTGCGAAAAAATTTCATATCTGCCGGAATACTCACCAACAGTTTGTTTTCTTTCCCAATCGCCCAATTTTTATCTACTGCTACAATAATATTCATAACTTAATCTCTCCTCTGTCTTTCTATTTCTTCTTATACGCATCGGAATATTTTAATCTGTTCTCCTGCCTGATAATCCTCTACAATCAAATCATTGGTAGTAAATTTATAAAAATCTTTCACTTCCGGATTTAAGGAAACTTTTGGTGCCGGATACTGTTCTCTTTTAATTAATTCTTCAATTACAGGCACATGGCGGTCATAAATATGCGCATCGGCAATCACATGCACCAGTCTCCGGGAATCATATCATTCACCTGTGCCACCATCATAAGCAGAATTGCATACTGGCATACATTCCAGTTATTGGCCGCAAGCACATCCTGTGAGCGCTGGTTTAACACTCCATTTAAAATCAGCCGTTCTTCTCCCGGCTCTTTTGTCACGCTATAAGTCATGCTGTAACAGCACGGATCTAATGCTCCGCTGTGAAGATATTCAAACTGATAGAGATTGGTCATGATTCGCCTGCTGTAAGGATTTTCCTTCAACTGACGAAGCACATAATCCATCTGGTCCGTTTCTTCTTCTTTATAAATAAATTTTCGTCCCACGACATCTCCATAGCAGGTTCCAATTGAACCATTTTCGTCTGCCCAGGCATCCCAGATATGAGAATGTAAATCATTGACATTATTGGATTTTTCTGATAAATCCATAAAATTTCATCCATACAACTCTTTAATGCAGTCTTTCTAAGCGTCAGTGCCGGAAATTCTTTTCTTAAATCGTAGCGGTTTACCACTCCAAATCGTTTGATTGTATAAGCACTTTCATTGGTATCTTCCCATTTCGGGCGGACTTTTTCGCCCTTTGTATCTGTACCGTTATCCAAAATATCACGACACATTTTTACAAATAATTCATCTGCGTAACTCATGTTTTCCTCTTTTCTAATGCTTTTTTAGTTTTTTCTCTTTATTTACATCCATAGCCAAACGTGCTATAGTCTAATCTAACCTATTAACACTTATGATAGTTCAAAGTTTTAAGAAAGGATCATTCTTATGAAAAAGTTTTTTATATTACTTTTAAAACCGCTCTCTTTCATTCCTGCCCTTTGCATGATGTATTTAATCTTTTCCTTCTCAGGACAGAGCGGAGAGCAGTCTGGTGCTTTAAGCCAGAAAATCAGCCGTGAAATCGTTGTCGTTGCCGATAAGGCGCTCGACAAAAATCTTGATGAGACAAGAATCCAGTATTACACCGATAAACTGGAATTTCCGGTTCGAAAAGCTGCCCACATGACCGAATACTTTATTCTTGCGCTTTGTGTTTCGCTTCCGCTTTATGTCTATGGTGTCCGTGGAATCTGGTTGATTCTGCTTGCCGGACTTATCAGTGTCGGTTTCGCCTGCACAGACGAATTTCATCAATCCTTCGTGGATGGAAGAGGTCCTTCCAAGCGTGATGTCGGAATTGACAGTATCGGTGCTTTTATCGGTATTTTATTTATCCAGATTACCTGTCACGGCTTTTACATCCTTCGGATTCGTAAAGACACATCCCCGCAAGGCAGAATCTCTTCTTCATGTTGCTCGTTTTCAATTAACAGACGGCCATCTGGAAGAATCTGCTTTGCGAACACACTTCTCTCCTGTTGTCCATATGCTACCCAGACCTTTCGTCCCGGCACAATATTTCTTTCGATGTACTCTTTCGGGATTCCATCTTTTTCGGACTCTTCTAACAATTCATTTACGATTTCTGAAACCAGAAGATTCCGGTCTACATGCTCTCCCTCTTTTAAAACTGTTCCTGCAATATCTCCGAGTTCTTTGGGAAATCCATCTTTCGGTTCTTTTAAGTTTATTCCAATTCCCACTACAACCAGTTCAATATCTCCGGTTTCAAAGTCACTGACTGCCTCTGTTAAAATACCGCAGACTTTTTTCTCTCCCAGATATAAATCGTTCACCCATTTAATTCCAAGAGACACCTTGCATACTTTTTCTACCGCCCTGCAGACAGCAACAGCCGCCGCTGCTGTAATCTTTAAACTTTCCTGTGCCGTTTTTTTCGGTTTTAATAAAACGCTCATGTAAAGTCCACATTTTCCGGGAGAATAAAAATGTCGTCCTCGTCTGCCTTTTCCGGCACTCTGACTCTCTGCCACAACCACCGAACCTTCTTCGTATTCTTCTTCGATTCCTTTTTGTTTTAAATACTGGTTTGTCGATGGAATTTCTCTTTTTACTTCTATTTTTACCGCTTTTTTATTAAGCCCAAGTCGGATTGCTTCCTCGGATAATACATTATTTTCTTTACTTAATGCATATCCCCGATTATTGACTGCCAAAATCTCATATCCTTCTTCACGGAGCGTTTTCATCGCTTTCCAGATTGCCGTTCTTGAACAGCCCAGTTTTATGGCCAGTTCTTCTCCGGAAAGATAAGTCCCCTTATTTTCTTCTAAAAGCTTCAGAACTTCTGATTTTGTTGACATATTTTATCTTCTATTTTTCCTTTCCAGATACTCGTATATATTTTCATACACCAGTTCTTTTTTAGTCTCATTTAAAATTTCATGGCGCATATCCGGATACATCTTTCCGGTTACTTTCCGGTATCCAATGGATTTCATAAACTGAAGTTCTTTTACAAATTTTCGTCCGCCTCCTGCACATGGGTCATCTGCCCTGCCAAAACAGAATCAGCAGTTCTTTATTTTTTAATTTCCAGCCTTTTTTGCTGTATGTTTCTTTCATTAGAAGCATTAAGCTCTCAAATGCATCCGCAGAAAACGTAAAACCACAGTATTCCGATTCATCATATTTTCTTACCACTTCTTTATCGGAACACACCCAGGAAGAACGGCTGGATTCTCCCTTAAATTTCAATGCATAAGGACCAAATGCCATTAATTCCAACAGTTTACTCTTGTGATGTGCACCGGAAACCCGCTTCTCTGCTCTCGAAATCAAAAGCCCAAGATCAGCAGCCGGATTTTCACAAGGCGGTCCTGTTAAAATCAATTTTTCCAGTTCATAGTCATATTGTTTTAAATAGTTTCTGGCAATCAGACTTCCCATGCTGTGTCCCAGCATATAAAATGGAGGATTTGGATATCTGTCTTTTAACCACACACTTACCTGATGCAAATCCTCCACCAGCGCATCGTCTTTTCCTCCGTACATATATCCTAAATCACTTTTATATTTTACGCTTTTTCCATGTCCTCTATGGTCATGATGGCACAGAGATACCCTCGTTCACATAAATATCGCATAAATGGAAGATAGCGTTCTTTATATTCACTCATCCCATGAGAAATCTGTAAGATTCCTTTCGGTTCTTTTTCCGGTTCTAACCATAAAACGGATAACTCTAATCCATCCTGATTGGAACAGATTGACGTTTCATATTTTTTTATCATCGTTCACCTCACGAAACAAAAAGCGGATTTACTTCAAATTAAAATTAGTATTAACATGCTTAAATAGAAAAAAATGACTGCCGGCAGACAAACTGCGGCAGCCACCATTCATGATTCGTGTAATGTGTCAAGTACACTAATACAATATCTATTAGTCTTCTACTACTTCAAGAACATCCATTGGACAGGCTTTTGCACAAATTCCACAAGCGATACATTTGCTTGTAACCGGTGATTCTTCTGCTTTCACCATGACATTAAATGGACAGGCTTCCACACATTTTCCACATCCGGTACATTTTTTCTTGTTAATCATGTAAACGCCTTTTGCATTCTGTGTAATTGCACCCTCTGGACAGGCTTTTTCACATTTTCCACACTGAACACAAACCATAGGTTTTGCGTCACCATTTTTGTCAATAATCTGGATGCAGGATTTGTCTGGGTCAAATTCTTTGTAAAAACTTGTTGAACAGGCTCTTACACACTCCAGACATGCCATACATTTTGCGCCTTTTACTACTTTTAATTTTTTCATCCTAAGTTCCTCCGCTTTGTAAATGATATAATAGTTATCTAATTATAATATCATTATAACGGCGGTTTTACAAGCACACTTTCGTTTAGAATTTATGACATTATTTTGCTGCTTCGTTATAGATTAAAGCCATCATCTCAAAGTCTTCATCCGTATTATTTTCCATGCTGTGGCTCTGTCCCGGTTCAATCACACAAACATCTCCTTCATGCACTTCGGTACGGCTTCCATCATTATCCACAAATACTCCTGTTCCTTTTAAAACAAAGTATGGTTCGGTATTTCCAACATGCTGATGCATACCGATTGAGCTGTGTGGTTTTAACACTACTTTCGCATAAAGCTTTCCATGTCCATATAATTCTTCTTCTGCAAGAATGTGATGAAACTCTACGGTTCCTTCCCCTCCTCTGACATTTTGCTGTACCACTACATTTGTTTTTCTTACCATGATTATTTTCTTCCTTTCTCTGCTTTTCTATCTATTCTTTCTACTTTTGACACTCACATCATAATTTTAAAAACTGTTCTACATCTACAACAAATACGGTTGCACCGCCCACATCAACCGTAACCTGCGGTGAGGAATATCCCAGCTTGGTGCTCTTGTTCCCTCAGAATAAGTTGGTGTCGGCACAAGCATTTCTTTTCTTCTTGAACACTCTTCTTTAATAATCTGAATCGCAGTGTCTACTTTTTCATCCTCTGTTCCAATCATCAGTGTGGTATTTCCTTTTCTCATAAATCCACCTGTACTGGAAAGTTTTGTCACGCTGATATGTTCTTTATTCAGACGTTCTACTACAAATCCTTCATCTTCTTTATGCACAATTGCAAATATCATCTTCATAACGGATTTCCTCCTTGATTAAAGGTTATTTTAAGTCTCTGAATTTCTGGTCTTTAGTATACCACATTCATATCCTTTTTTCCAATAAAGTAACAAATTACATTTTCTAAATTTTTTCAAAAAAAAGTATTGACATTCTCATATCTCTATAGTATACTATCACTTGTCGTTAAGACATGCGCGAGTGGCTCAGTTGGTGGAGCGCGACCTTGCCAAGGTCGAGCCGCGGGTTCGAGTCCCGTCTCGCGCTCTTTTGTTTAAACAAACAAAATTTTTTCCATCGTATTATAATCAAATACAAAAAAGAAACGTACTCTTTCTTCTATCGATTGAGTACGTTTCTTTTTCTTTTTATCAGGTTCGCAGTACGGCACTCATCACATAATCACAATTTGAAAAATTCTTATGTGAAATATCCTCCAGACGAATCAAATCCAAATCCAGCCAGAGTTCTTCTGCTACAATCATTAAGTGTGAAAACATCACACCCAGATTAAATTCATCATATTTTCCCATACCAAAATAAGTGATATTATGCTTCTTTGAAAATACGTGAATCCGGTTGTCATAGACCACAAAACGCCATGGCTGACTGTTCATGCTTGACGGTGCAAGTCTTGCTGCCTCTAAAAGCTGTTTCACCCACTGCCGCGGTACTTCTTTATAAACGCAGAGTTCCTGAAGGCTCATTCGTTTTGCCTCTGATGGCTTTCTGGTATGTGCCCCCCGGCTCTTTCCAAATGCATCATAATCATGCATTTCATATTTCCTTTATTGGTATTTCCAAACTTTGGTTTTACATTTCCAAGGAAACACGTTCCAAGCCCCTTTGTACATAAAAACAAGGCTAACTGTTCTAAAATGTATCCTGCATTTAACATTGCCTTATCTTTATCTTCTGAATAAAACGCCAGATAATACGGGGCTTTTACTCCCAGCAGATGAACTCTCTTATACTGTCCTTTGGTATTATCTATAATTGAAATATCCGTGGTAATTCCTGGATTTAATCCCTCTATCTGTTTACAATAATCTTTTATCTCAGTAAGCAGTGATGGTTTGAGTGCTTCCATCTCATAATTTCGTACTGATTTTCTTAAAAATATCGCTTCATATAAATTCATTCTCTCACCTTTTTAACTTTTTTGTAACATTATTGTAACATATTTAACGATAGTTGCCAATGTCTTAATGATAAAATTTTTCTTATTTCTTATAAAATAAAATACGACTTGACAAACAAATTGTCAAGTCGCATCGTATGATATTGCAAACCTTTATTGTATGATAAAGACTATCATTATTTTACAACAACTGTTCCGCTTCCAAGATTTCTCACAGTAAAGTTACCGTTTCCACCTTCTACCGAAACTTCGATTTCATCGCCTTTGCGGACTGCATAGGCTTTCATAACTGTATTTCCTTTTGTATCCGGAATTTCTACTTCTGCACTTGCTCCATCTGAAAATTCAGAAAGTACAAGTGTAACACCATCGGCATAATCATATTCCGCTTCTGTTTCACTTGCTCCCATTGGAAGAATGGTATTTTCACGAACCATCAGCGGAAGAGAATGATAATCATGCGTTTCTTTTACCCAGTACCGCCCTCTTGTTTTTCTCCTGTAATCAGGTTAATCCAGGTTCCTTTTGGCAGATAGTAACTTACTTCTCCACTTTCTTTGAAGACAGGAGCAACTAAAAGAGACGGACCAAACATGTACTGTAAGTCAAGGCAATCGCAGCTCTGTCTTCTGGGAATTCCAAAATCATTGGGCGAAGCACCGGTGTTCCGTTTTTATGTGCTTTTACCGCCTGCTCATAGATATACGGCATCAGACGACATTTTAAGTTTACAAATTCTTTTAAGATAACACAGGATTCTTCATCAAATAACCACGGCACACGGTAAGAAGAAGAACCGTGCAGACGGCTGTGAGAAGAAAGCAGTCCAAACTGACACCATCTCTTATAGATATCTGCCGGAGCAGTCTGCTCAAATCCACTGATATCATGACTCCAGAATCCAAATCCACCCGCAGAAAGGGAAAGTCCGCCTCGAAGTTTCTGCCATTGATACATAAGTTGCAGAGCAGTCTCCACCCCAATGTGCTGGGAACTGCTGTCCGCCTACCGTTGCGGAACGGGCAAATAAGACTGCTTCGCCTTTTCCTCTTTCTTTTTCAAGTACTTCAAATACAGTCTTATTATATAAGAATGTAAAGTAGTTATGCATTTTAACCGGGTCAGAACCATCATAATACTGAATTCCTTTTACCGGAATTCTCTCACCAAAGTCTGTCTTAAAGCAGTCTACCCCATCATCAAGCAGTGCTTTTAATTTGCTCTGATACCATTTGCATGCTTCCGGATTGGTAAAGTCTACAACTGCCATTCCCGGCTGCCATAAATCAGTCTGCCATACACTTCCATCTATACGTTTGATGAAATAGCCATGTTCCATTCCCTCTTCAAACAATTCGGACTGCTGTCCAATATATGGATTAATCCATACACAAATTTTTAACCCTTTGTCATGATAGCGTTTTAACATTCCTTTCGGGTCTGTTGTTACCTCATGATCCCACTGGAAATTGCACCATTTAAACCGTTCCATCCAGTAGCAGTCAAAGTGGAATACATGAAGCGGAATGTCTCTGTCTGCCATTCCCTGAATAAAGCTGGAGGTTGTATTTTCATCATAATCTGTTGTAAAGGAAGTAGTCAGCCACAGACCAAAGGACCATGCCGGAGGCAGTGCCGGTTTTCCGGTTAATTCTGTATATTTTTCTACTGTTCCCATCGGAGTTTTTCCGCTGATAAAATAATAATCCAGTCTTTCAGATTCTACAGAGAACTGTACTCGTTCTACTTTTTCACTTCCGATTTCGTAAGCAACGTCACCCTCATTGTCAACCAAAACGCCGTAACCTTTATTGGTAATATAGAACGGAATGTTTTTGTAAGCAATCTCACTTGCAGTTCCGCCATCTTCGTTCCACATTTCTACAATCTGTCCATTTTTTACAAACGGAGTGAAACGTTCGCCAAGTCCGTAAACATACTCACCTACATCGAGCAGGAGCTGCTCTACCATATAATTCTTTCCGGTTTCACGGTTATGCATGTAAGCAAGGTTTCTGAAACTGGATTCTGTTAAAAATGTATCGCCCTCATAAAATGCCAGTTTGTATGCATTTGGAGCCTTATCAATGACTGCTTTTAATGTACCGCTCTTATAAATCAGCTGGTCTTCTGTATCTTCAATTGTGACATTTGGATTTTCATTTTTTACTGCTGCAAACGGTCCTTTATAAGGCATTCCCTTATGATGAACCGCTGATACTTTGATAACACCCTCCTGAGGACTGGAAAGCGTCAATGTAAGAAGTGCAATATTCAGCGCATCCCCTCTTCCTGACATGTGTTTTGCCGGAAGATACACCTCTAGTTTATTTCCATTTACAGTATGTTTTGCATATTCTACTGCATAAGAAGCTTCTATTTCATCTCTTAACATCCAATATCCATTGGTAAATTTCATTCTGCTGTTCCTCCTTCTTCTACTTTTCGGTTCATGTTTTTTGAGCACCCGCTCTAAAAATTCTGACATCAAAAACGCAATCGGTCCTGGCGCAAAGAACACCAGCAGCGGGAGTTCCAGACGATTGCACCAATGCAGACCAGTATAATTACAAGCATGATACTGTAAAAATATAACGCACGACCATGTACATTGAAATTTTCAAAATCCATCCGACATTCATATCAAATCTGGAAAGTGCCGGAAATGCATAACACGCCACAATAATCAAATAAACCGATACCAGTGCATAAAAGCAGATAAAAAACAGACCCACCATGCCACTGCTTTTCTTCATTAAGATTCCTACATTTAACTGCATTGATAAATGTCATCACTGCAAGAATCATCCATAAAATTGTGGCTGGAATAAAGTTTAACTTAAAAGAACGGAAAAAATTCTTTCGTCACATACCCATCATTATTTTTACTGATTTTACCATTCGCATAATACAGTGCCGTAGTAGATGCACCTATGGTAATGACCGGAAGGCTGCAAAGAATCCAGAGAAATCCTAATGCCATTATGTCAAATATTTTCTCTACTGTCCCTACAAAACTTCCTCCAAATCCAAACATATTTTCCGTCTTTTTCATTTGATTCCAGCCCTCTTTCTTATAACCTGTTTTAAGTTTCTGTTATACCAGTTCCGGATGTGTTCCTCTCTTTACAAATACCGGAAGGGTATCAAGCGGAGCTGCTACGGTCACAAAATCTCCGCCCTTATATTCTGTTTTGGAGTTGATATCGACCCAGTCTCCTTCTGGCAGATACAAGGTTCTTTCTCTCATATCTTCATATAAAATCGGTGCAACCAGCATATCTGGTCCAAACATGTATTCATCTTCGATTTCCCAGACTTTTGTATCTTCCGGATAATCATAGAATAATGGACGCATCACCGGTGTTCCTTTTTCATGTGCTTCTTTCATCAGTTCTGTTACATAAGGACGGATAGTTTCTCTTAATTCAAGATATTTTGTACAGATTCTAAGTACTTCATCACCATAAGTCCATACTTCATTTGGAGAACCACTCCTGTGTTTTCCACCGCCGGATTCACTTAAACCTGGGATAAACGGTTCTCTGAATCCGTGCAGACGCATAACCGGACAAAATGCTCCAAACTCAAACCAGCGCACCAGCACTTTCTTTAAATTTTTCATCGTTAATATTTCCACCGTGAAAGCCTCCGATATCAGTTGTCCACCATGGCAATCCGGAAATTCCCATATTCAAACCAGCTGCAAGCTGGCTTCTTAAAGAACGGAAGGAAGAAT
>ENA-OQHY01000637-OQHY01000637.1-human-gut-metagenome-genome-assembly--contig:-NODE-637-length-18959-cov-4.195996_pt1 | contig 18959 bp, 23 predicted proteins | sample MGYA00242570_ERZ504733 | MGnify/ENA primary metagenome ERZ504733 (study PRJEB26092, sample SAMD00036219) | human gut metagenome | host: Homo sapiens | study: EMG produced TPA metagenomics assembly of... | reverse complement strand
CAAACTCTTGCATCGTAGCCTAGAATTCTTCCCGCATGGAAGAACCCTAGCTATCTTTTTTGTTATAAAAGTGTTTGGAACAAACGCGCCGCCTGCATCGGCACGATGCAGAACAAATGGGGTTTGGGCATAGCCCAACAAGCATTTTGCAAAGCAAAATAGCATTTGTATAGACGAATGCCCTGCTGGCTACAATCGCATACCGCTTATCTCGCTGGAACACTTCTTGATTTTAACACACTCGGATGTTATCCTATTCTTATAGAAATCTCCGAAGGACAGGTGTTTTCATGTACAATCATCAGCTGGAAACCTTCATCCGTGTGGCGGATGCAGGCAGCTTCAACAAGGCGGCAGAGGAAAGCTACATCACGCCAACGGCCATCATCAAGCAGATCAACTTATTGGAAGATTCCCTTGGTGTCAAGCTGTTCAAGCGTACTCGCCGGGGACTAACACTGACCAAAGCAGGCCGTTCCATGTATCAGGATGCCAAGTACATCATTCAATACTGCCATGATTCTGTCATTCGTGCCCGGAACGCAATGCAGGAGGATTCCAACGTCATCCGCATTGGTTCCTCTCCCATGACACCTGCCCAGCTGCTCATGGAACTGTGGTCGAAAGTGCAGACCATCTGCCCGGACATCAAATTCCAGATTGTGCCTTTTGAAAACACCCCGGAAAATGCACGGGAAATTCTGGCGAACCTCGGCACGAACATTGATGTAGTAGGCGGCATCTTTGATGAAACGATGCTGCATCTGCGCAAATGTGCCGGTCTGGAACTGGTTCGCAGGCCGTTTTACTGCGCGGTTTCCATCCATCATAAACTTGCGGCAAAAGACCGCTTGCAGATCACAGACCTGTACGGCGAAAATCTACTGCTGATGCACCGTGGATGGAGCACTATGTAGATGAACTGCGGGATGATTTATGGCAGCACCATCCACAAGTAAATATCGTGGATTTTGAATTTTACAGCATGGACATCTTCAACCGCTGCGAAAACACCAACGATGTGCTGCTGGCAATTCCGGGCTGGGCCAATGTCCACCCATTGCTGAAAGTGATTCCAGTAGATTGGGATTACGGCATCCCCTATGGTATCCTGCACTCCCCGAATCCAACGCCTGCCGTTCAGCGTTTTCTGGATGCGGCTAAAATAGCCAGCAAGGAATTGTATAGCTGATACGCCACTGCAACGAGAAGCTGCTGCATGAGAAATCATGCAGTGGCTTTTTCTTTTTACAAAAGATGCACTTGACCTAAAGCTGACTCTAAGTGTTACAATCAGGGGGGGCAAGCGGGTTGTTGAACCTTTGAGTTCAAACAAGTGAACAAAGTGGAGATTCCGGGAAATGCAGACTTGCGCTATACTGGAACCAGAAAAAGAGAGTACCTCAAAGGAGGAACGACCGATGAAGAAAGTCTTGATTTTGTCCGGCAGTCCCCGCAAGGACGGCAACTCCGACCTGCTGTGCAGTGAGTTTATGCGTGGTGCGCAGGAGAGCGGCAACGAAGTGCAAAAGATCTTCGTGCGCAGCAAGAAGATTGTGCCCTGCAATGCCTGCTATTACTGCCGCGACCACGGCGGCAAGTGTGCCCTGAACGATGATATGAGCGAAATTCTGGACGCAATGCAGGCGGCAGATGTTATCGTGATGGCAAGCCCAGTGTACTTCTACTCCATTGATGCACAGATGAAGATCATCATCGACCGCAGCCTTGCCCGGTGGACGAACATTCCGAACAAGGAGTTCTATTTCATCATGACCTGCGCGGACGATAACCGTGCTGCCATGGCCTGCACCTTGGAGTGTTTCCGGGGCTTTACCGCCTGCCTGAATGGTGCCAAGGAAAAGGGGGTCATCTACGGCACCGGCGTATATCGGCCCGGCGAGGTGATGTCCTCCCCGGCATGAAGGAAGCTACGAGATGGGCAAAAACATCTGATTTCCCAGTTTTATATAAAGGAGTGTAACGGCTATGAACAATTTTCTGTTTGAAAACAAGACCAAGGTTTATTTCGGCAAGGGTGGCGTGAAGGAATATCTGGCTGTCTGCTGGAGCACTACGGCGATACCGTGATGCTGCCTACGGCGGCGGTTCTATCAAGCACAATGGTGTCTATGATGAAATCGTCGGCATTCTGAACGCCGAGGGTAAGCGCATCGTGGAGTTTCCCGGCATCATGCCCAATCCCACCTACGCCAAGGTGCAGGAGGGTGCAAAGCTGGCCCGTGAGAACCATGTGGATTTGATCCTTGCCGTGGGCGGCGGTTCCGTGTCCGACTGCTGCAAGGTGGTGTCTGCACAGGCCAAGGTAGACGAAGATTTGTGGGAGCTGGAAAACACCAAGCATACTCGTCCCACTGCGTTCATCCGCTGGGCACCATCGTCACGGTGTTCGGTACCGGCTCCGAGATGAACAACGGCGCAGTCATCACCCATGAGGAAAAGAAGATTAAGGGGGCCCTGTGGGGTGCACAGGCCGACTTTGCTTTCCTCGACCCCACCTACACGTTGTCCGTTCCCATGAAGCAGGTCATTTCCGGTGCGTTCGACACCCTGAGCCACGCGATGGAAACTTACTTCGGCAAGCCGGACGAGAACAACCTCTCCGATGACATCAACGAAGCCGTCATGCGCAGCGTCATCCGCAACATCCGCGTCCTGTTGACCGACAAGGACAACTACGAGGCCCGCAGCGAGCTGGCATGGGCTTCGGCTATGGCCGAAAACGGCATCCTGAAAATCGGCAAGGTCACCGACTTCCAGTGTCACATGATCGAGCATCAGCTGGGTGCCTACACCAACTGCAACCACGGTGCTGGTCTGGCGGTCATTCACCCGGTGCTGTACCGTCACCTGCTCCCGGCCAACACCGCACGGTTCGCTCGCTTTGCACAGAACGTCTGGGGCATCGACCGGCGGGCAAATCCGAGCTGAAACTGGCACAGGCTGGCGTGGAGGCTCTGGCGGCCTTCATCAAGGAGATCGGGATGCCCACCACCTTTGCAGAACTGGGCATCCCTGCCGACACCGACCTCAAGGCTGTGGCCGATTCCACCGTGCTGACCGGCGGCTGCTGCAAGAAGCTGAGCCGCGAAGAACTGCTGGACATCCTCAACGAGTGCAAGTAATCAAGGAACGAAAAATACAAAAGGAGCTATTTATTATGGAATTCATTACTCTGAACAATGGCGTCAAGATGCCGGCAGAGGCATCGGCACCTTCCTGCTGACCCCGGACGAAGCTGAAACTGCGTGCTGAGTGCGCTGAAAGACGGCGCACGGCTCATTGACACCGCCAACGCCTACTGCAACGAAAAAGCCGTGGGCCGCGCCATGAAGAAGTCCGGTCTGCTGCGGGAGGAAATTTTCCTCGAAACCAAGCTGTGGCCCAGCTTCTACACCGATGCCGATGCTGTGGACAAGACGCTGGCACGTCTGGACACCGACTACATCGACCTGCTGCTCATTCACCAGCCTGCCGGTGATTACGTTGCCGGTTATCGCCTGATGGAAAAGGCTTACAAGGAGGGCAAAGTCCGTGCCATCGGTCTGTCCAACTTCAACGAGGAGCAGATCAAAGAAATTCTGAGCATCTGCGAAGTCAAGCCCACCATCCTCCAGACCGAAGTTCACCCCTACGCCCAGCAGAAAGAACTGAAAGCCTTCCTCGCCGAGAATGGCATGGTGATTCAGGCATGGTATCCGCTGGGCCACGCTGACAAGGGCCTGCTGGAAGAGCCGTTGTTCACCCGCCTTGCAGCAAAGTACGGCAAGAGCAACGTGCAAATTATTCTGCGCTGGCACATTCAGGCAGGCAATGTGGTCATTCCCGGCTCCAAGAACCCGGCCCACATCCACGACAACTTCGATGTGTTCGATTTTGCGCTGACCGATGCAGAAATGCAGGAGATCACCGCGCTGAACAAGGATAAACGGTATTATGAGGTCACGGAGGATAAGCTGGCGGCATTCGCCACCATGTTTCCTCCCGTGGAAGATCAGAAGTAAATTTCAAGCAGTTTGTAGCTGGGTGCGGAGAGTTTTTGCGGAAAATAGACCAGATGAAAGGGTAAATGAAGATGAATAAGATCACGCGCAAAAGTTTTCTGAAAGTTCTTGCCGCCACCATGGTGGGTGGTGCAGCCGCTTCCGCACTGACGGGTGCAGCGGCTCCTGTTTCCATTGACGAGACAAACGGCAAGGTAAGCCGCTGGGTAAAGAACAACCTGAACCCGGACGGCCCGCTGACGATTGCCAAGCAAGGAATGTTCTCCTCCGGCGGCACGGTCACGGCACCGGTGGCAGGCACTTATAATGCCACCACCAACTGGCTGGACGCTACCCGTGCAGGCAACACCGCTCATGTGGATCACGCTAATGTTCTGTATCAAATCCCGGCAGACAGCAACGGTTGGCCGATGGTTTATCTGCACGGCTATGGACAGTCCCGCATGGCTGGATAACCACCCCGGACGGCCGTCAGGCTGGGCCGATCTGTTTCTGCGCAACGGCCACTCTGCGTTCTTGGTAGACCAGCCCCGCCGTGGTGAGGCTGGCAGTACCGCCCAGATGAGCACGGACGGTTTCCTCGATGCTTGGTCTGCCGACTCCAAGGACTACAAGCCCGGCGATCAGGCATGGTACACCCACTTCCGCATTGGCCGCGTTGCCCCGGAACGGTACGAAGGCTCCCAGTTCCCGGAGGGCGATGCTGCACAGAATCAGTTCTTCCGCCAGATGACCCCCAACACCGGCGACTTCGATCAGGCAGTTGCTGCCGCCGCACTGGGCGAGGTGATGAAGGACGTGCAGACCCTGACCGGCCACAAGTCCATTTTCGTCACCCACTCGCAGGGCGGTGCAGTCGGCTGGAATGTGCCTGCCGACAACATTGCCGCCATTGTTGCCATTGAGCCGGGCGGAACCCCTGCCATCGGCTCGGAGCAGTACACGAAACTGCTGAGCGCAGGTATTCCAATCGCTATCTACTTTGGCGATTACATCGACAACGGCCCGGAAGATATCATGTCCACCAGCTTCTGGCGGCAGGTACGGGACGGCGCACTGGCCTTTGCCGCCCAGTACAATGCCGATGGCGGTGACTGCACTGTGTCGATCTGCCGAAAATCGGCATCACCGGAAACTCCCACTTCATGTTCCAAGAGCTGAACAACAAAGAGATCGCTGATCACATTTATCAGTGGCTGGAGAGCCGCGCACTGGCATGAGCGGTTCTCTGAGATTCCCGGCATTTTACATAGATAGAGGCGTGTTTCGTATGAAGAATAAAATTTCCCGCCGCCAGTTTTTGCAGGTTGCTGGCGCATCTGCTGCCGCCCTGCTGCTGGCTTCCTGCTCCGGCAATTCCGCTAGCAGTGTGAGCAGTTCTTCTGCGGCTTCCTCGGCGGCATCGTCTGTTGCCGCATCCAGTGCGGCTGCTTCTTCGGAAGCTACCAGCACGGTAACGACTACGGGCAAAACGCTGGTGGTGTATTTCTCCGCCACCGGCACGACGGAAGGTGTGGCGCAGGCCATCGCCGACACCGTGGGTGCTGACCTGTTTGAAGTCGTTCCGTCTGACCCTTACACCTCCGATGATTTGAACTGGACGAACAATGACAGCCGCGTTTCCCGTGAACACAACGACGAGGGCCTTCGTGCTGTGGCTTTGGAAAGCACCAATGTGGACGGCTGGGACGATTACGACACCGTGTTCATCGGCTACCCCATCTGGTGGGGCATTGCCGCATGGCCCATGAGCAGCTTTGTTGCCGTCAATGACTTCACCGGCAAAACGGTCATTCCGTTCTGCACTTCGACTTCCTCCGGCATCGGCCAGAGCGGTGAGCTGCTGGCAGAATTAGTGGACGCCGGCACTTGGCTGGACGGCCAGCGGTTCAGCCGCGGCAGCAGTGAAGCTGACATTGCAAGCTGGTAAATGGCCTGAACCTGTAAGCAGAGCTTTTGTGTGAGGAGAATTTTCTCTTGCGGTAATTTTTGAAATAGAGGGTAAATCAAAAGGAGAATGTTTGTATGAAAGCATTGCTCATCAACGGCAGTCCGCGGCCCAACGGCTGCACCTTTACGGCCCTGACCGAACTGGCAAATACGCTGGAAGCCGAGGGCATTGAAACCGAGATCGTCCATGTGGGCAACAAGGACATCCGGGGCTGCATCGCCTGCCGCCGCTGCCACAGCACCGGCTCCAACAAGTGCGTCTTTAATGATATTGTCAACGAAGTAGCCCCCAAGTTGGCTGAAGCCGATGCCTTTGTCATTGGCGCACCGGTGTACTTTGGTTCCCCGGCAGGCGGCGCGATCTCCTTTATGGACCGCCTGTTCTTCAGTACCCTGAACATCGACAAGACCATGAAAGTGGGTGCTTCGGTCGTGACCTGTCGGCGCGGCGGCAACACAGCTTCCTACGATGTGCTGAACAAATATTTTACCATGTGTGGGATGCCAGTGGCCAGCAGCCAGTATTGGAACATGGTCTACGGCGGCTCTGCCGAGGAGGTCAAGAAAGATGCCGAGGGCTTGCAGACCATGCGCACCCTTGGCCGCAACATGGCCTTTTTGATGAAGAGTATCCAGATAGGCAAGCAACAGATCGGCCTGCCCGAAAAAGAACCTGCGATCTTCACAAACTTTCATCATTGAGGAAGTGTTCCATATTCCTCCTTCTTTGTTGCAGGGAAAGCCGGGACGGAAACGTCCCGGCTTTCCCATTTCCCTGATTTTTGCGAGGTGATTTTATGCGCAGCGTGATTTTCGCGGTTTCCACCGCTTTGACCGTTTTATTATCCGCCTGCACCGGGGCGGCATCCTCTGTGCCAGTCAATACGGTTTCTTCGGTTTCGACCAGCACATCCATCCCGACCTCGTCCGAAGTGGATTCGGCTGTTTCGGAGAGTGCTTCTTCGGAAACCGGAAACATCCAGACTGGGCTTGTCCGGGAGCAGACATTGGACAGCACTGAGGAGCTCATCCATTACAGCTACTACCTGCCGGAGGATTACGACCCCACCCGGAAGTACCCCATGATGGTGGTCATGCCCGGCTATAACATGATGTGGTTCGGGGAATCTTCCTCCGGCAGCAATCTGGACTGGACGGGGTTTACCAGCTGGACGAACCTTGGACAGGATATGATCGTAGTGTCTGCCCAGCTCACCGACTGGGGCGACACTTCGGCGCGGCAGGCCATCGCTCTGACGGAGTATTTCATCAATCACTTTGCCGTAGATACCGCCCGCATTTACGCCGCAGGCTACTCGGCTGGCGGCGAAACCATGTCGCGGGCAGTTGCCATGCGGCCTGACCTGTATGCAGCTTATCTGCATGGAGCATCCCAGTGGGACGGCGGTTTTGCGCCCATTGCAGAAAACGGCGTGGCGGTCTACATCTACATGGCGCAGGGCGATGAATACTACGGTGTGCAGAAAGCACGGGATGCCTACAACGGTCTGCACGATGCTTACGCCGCCGCAGGCTGGACGGATGAACAAATCGACACCGTGCTGCAAATGCAGACCCCGGACAACGCCTTTTTCGATGCGCAGGGGCTTCACGTCTACCATGCTGCCGCAAATGTTGTCTTTGATGATGCCGATATTCTGAACTGGATCGTTTCCAAACACAAGTGATAGGAGAGAAATTTTGAATCGACGGCAATTCACAAAACTTCTGGCGGGTGCAGGGCTGCTTCTGGCAGGCTGCCGGGCAGGTACTGCACCCAGTTCCTCCACCCCGGAAAGAAAGGATTCCATGCAAACGACCACCCAAACTTATACCCGCACCACGCCCATCGAAACCGTACGGAATGACCCGGTTTTCGGTGATTATGGGCAGCTGATTTTCCCTGTGGAACGCTCTTATTACAGCGGCGACACGCTGGAGCAGCTGCATCTTACCTACTATAACAACATCGACCCGGACGAAACAGTGGACATCTGCAACACCCTGCGCCAGCGTGCAGCGGACGGGCAGACCATCTTTTACGATATTTACACCGAGGACGAAAAAGCTGCTGACCCGGATAAAGCTGACACCGGCTTATTCTACTTCAAGGGTAATCCCGGCGCAAAATTTTCCATCTGCAACGCAGGCGGTGCGTTTGCGTATGTGGGGGCCATGCAGGACAGCTTTCCTCATGCACTGGAACTTTCCCGCAAGGAGTACAACGCTTTTGCGCTCATCTACCGCCCCGGCGCACAGACCGCCTGCGAAGATCTGGCACGGGCCATTGCCTTTGTCTTTACCCATGCGGAGGAACTGGAAGTAGACACCAGCGGCTACTCCCTCTGGGGCGGTTCTGCCGGGGCACGGATGGCGGCGTGGCTGGGCAGCTACGGCACGGCATCCTTCGGTGAACAGGCGTATCCGCAGCCGGGAGCCGTCATCATGCAGTACACCGGGCTGGGGGAAGTCTACGGCAACGAGCCGCCCACTTATGCCTGTGTGGGTGACCGGGACTACATCGCAGACGAACGCGTGATGCGCTGGCGCATTGAAACCATCCGCTCTCAGGGCACCCTGCCGAGATCGAAGTTTTTCCGGGCCTTGCCCACGGTTTTGGCTTGGGCACCGGCACCTCTGCCGAAGGCTGGCTCGATCATGCCGTAGCGTTCTGGGAAGAAAACATCTGAAACCGTGAGGAAACTGTTATGACGAAAAAATGGACTGCACTGCTTCTCGCGGCAGTACTTGCTGTCGGTCTTTCGGCCTGCGACACCAGCCGCGCAGAAGCCCCCAGCAGCAATTTGGAAAGCGGAGTTTCCGCCATCGAGGATGCTATGACGAAACGAAATGAAACCGAAAGCAGCTCATTCCCGGCAGGCAGCGACCTGCGCATCGGCACTTCTGACGACACCGTTGCAACGCCGGATGATTTCCCGGCAGCATACAACTACGACACTGGAAAAATTGAGGATTATTCCCGTACCGCCATGCTGCAAAAGATGCCGGAACCAGTGGACAATGCGACCGTGCTGAACACCTCGGCAGACCCTAACCATATTCAGGCGTTGTACCTGTGGGAAGAAGGCAACGTTCCGGCTAAAACGCAGTTCACCGCTGCAATGACCGGTTATTTTGACAACTGGGATTTCCGCCCCTATGTGACGGCAATTCCCGTCCGCACCGGAGTACAACCGAAAGGTGCTGTGGTGTTGATGGCAGGCGGTGCGTATCAGTTCCGTGGAAACTATACCGATTCTCTGCCCACGGCAGCGGCTCTACGGGAGCTGGGCTTCCAGACCTTCATCGTAGATTACCGTCTGTCGCCCTACACGCAGGAGGAAGGCGCGCTGGATGTAGCGCGGGCTGTCCGCTTTGTGCGGCAGAATGCGGATGTTTACGGCATTGACCCTGACGATATTGCAGTTATGGGCTTTTCCGCAGGCGGCATTCAGGCGGGCGAATTTCTGATGCACTACGATGAAGATGTCAACGGCACTGCTCTGGATGAAAGCTATGTACCCGATGCGCTGGATGCTGTTCCGGCTCACGCTTCGGCGGCGGGCATGATCTATTCGTTCTATGGGCGGCTCAGCGTGGGCAACATGGACCCGGACTGGCTGGCCGAGGGTGATCTGCCGCCAACATTCTACGTTTACGGCACGGAGGACCCCTTTTACCGCCAATTCCAGCAGCAGTATGATGTGATTCGGAATATGGGCATTTCCACCGGACGCATCGTGCTGAATGGCTGGCCCCACGGCTTTGGCTCGGATGGCGGCTGGGTGAACGATTACGCCGCATGGCTGGAAAGTGTTTTTGCAAATAAGGAGGAATTTTAACATGAAGTATCGTACTTTGGACAGCGACCTGACCGTTTCTGCTGTTGGTCTGGGCTGTATGGGCATGAGCCATGCCTACGGCGCACCTGCCAACAAGAAGGAAATGACCGAACTGCTGGCGCAGGCCGTGGGTATGGGCTATACGTTCTTTGACACCGCCGAAGTCTACGGCACACCGGATAATCCCCACGACAACGAGGAACTGGTGGGTGCTGCCCTGAAGCCCTACCGAGATAAAATCGTTCTGGCGACCAAGTTCGGCATCCATTTTGACATGACCAGTACGGCAGTCAACAAGCCGCTGGTGCCGGATTCCCGCCCGGAAGTTATCCGTGCATCGGTAGATGCCTCCCTCAAGCGGCTGGGCACTGACCATATTGACCTGTATTATCAGCATCGGCTTGACCCCAAGGTACCCATTGGGGAAGTGGCCGGTGTAATGGCTGACCTGATTCGGGAGGGCAAGATCACTCACTGGGGCCTTTCGGAAGCCACCGAGGAGACCATCCGCCGAGCACACGCAGTCTGCCCGGTAACGGCCATCCAGAACCGTTACTCCATGATGGCCCGCTGGTACGAAAGCCTGTTCCCGGTTCTGGAAGAACTGCACATTGGTTATGTGGCATTCTCGCCGCTGGCAAACGGTTTTCTCTCCGGCAAATACGATAAGACTTCCAAGTTTGAAGCAGGCACGGACTACCGCAGCGTCATGCCGCAGTTCCAGCCAGACAGCATTGACCAGAACCACGCCCTGCTGGAACTGTTACACCGTCTTGCCGCCGAGAAAAATGCGCCACCTGCCCAGATCTCACTGGCGTGGATGCTGTGCAAAAAGCCTTATATCGTACCAATCCCCGGCACCCGGAAACTCAACCGTTTACAGGAAAACGCCGGTGCAGCGGATATTGTGCTGTCTGCCGCAGAAGTGGCTCTGATTGACGAAGCACTGGCGCACATGGAAATGTCGCATGTGTTTGGCGGGAGCCGCATTGTGAAAGAGTAAGACAGCAGCTTTGACGATGAGCTTCAATAGATCATGCGGAGGTAATTGTTTTTGATATGTGCGGCTTTTCAACGAGGGTGATCCTATCAATTTCTATGCCGTCTTATGTCTTACTCCGCAAGAGTTGTATGACACGCTGGAAAATGATCTCGCGGTTGAAAAAGAGGTGCAGAATCCGCAAAGAGATTGATTTCGGCTAAATTATTGTGTAATTTCATTTGCTTTTCATTTGTTTTTATGGAGCAGTCTGATACAATATTGCGTATTCAGACAAAAGAACGCCAGAAAGGTCCGTAACGTCCTCGCTGGCGGTTCAGGTGTTTTTGTTCTGCTCCGAAAATTCTGTCAAATGGATTGCAAGCGATCTTGTTGCTTCCAGCAGTGTTTTCCGCATTTCTGGTGGACAAGCAAGATAGATTGCATCCCATTCTCGGCACTCACTTTCCAATTCTGACAGATTTGGATTGATGATTGAATCCAAGGAAAGGGGTAGGACATGGAGGATTGCACTCAAAATGTCAAAAGAAGGATTTTGCTTTCCGTTTTCAATATTGGCGATATACTTCACCGAAACATGGCTTTTTAGTGCCAGCTGATCTTGTGTCATTCCCATTGCTTTTCGGACAGCCTTTATCTGCTTTCCTAAAGCAATCGCATCCGCATTCGGCATCATCATCACCTCAATAGTATTGTATCGTTCTTGCGGAAAGAACGGTATAACATCATCATTCCAGTGATTTTGTCCTATCGTGCCGATGTGTTATATTGCGCCAGCTTCCCGCCATGGGAGGCTGCGTTTTTGCGCTTTTGGAGCCAAAGTGCCGCAGTCCACCGTTTCTCCTATGATACAGCAGCAAACTTTATATTTGGGAGGGAAAGTCATGCTCGATCATAAGAAGGAAGCGATTACGGAGCACTGGCAGTTTTGCCCCAAAGTGCAATATAAAGCTCTATCGAATGACCGCCGACTGCACTGGATTCATCCACATAAAATGCTGGCGTTGCCGGGAAATGTTATGGCTCAACCTTTCCATTCGAGCCAAGTAAGCATTGGTTTCATAAAAATCGGGTGCAACGCACTCTGAATATGGACTGTTAGCACCGAGCAACGGGCCATTGCCACATGGCAATGTATGAAACGTAGCACCAAATGGCCGGGCGGCAGCTTGACTGAAAGATTTTCGCTTGAAAATCCTTCGGTTGGCTGTTGTCCGGCTATTTTTTATAGCTTCAGATGGCCTGCTCCCGAAAAGGAGCAGGTTTTATGTTTGCCCTCTTTTCGTGGCTGCCCCAAGCGGCGAAATATCCGTAGCATCTCCGAATTTTCGACTTCTCACGTTTTATCGAAAATTTGGAGGTTACACATGGGCTTTAATTATGGTTTGGAAAAGAAGAATTTTGACCGTCAGTGGGCTATGTTGCGCAAGCAGTACGAGGACGCTGGCATGAGCATCGAAGCGATTCAGACAATGTACGAATATGACTGGTCTGTTTTCAATGCTGCGCGTTCTTACCAGAACCACACGCAGGAAATCACCGCTCCGTCCTTTGAACAGGGCGAAGAATCCTACTCGCCCCTTATGAACAAGTATCAGGAAGCCGTTTCCGTTACGGATACCTACCGCGAAACCAAGAGCCGCTTCACATGGATCGGAGAAATTGAGAACGAGCGGTTGCTGTCTGCTCTTGAAAATTTATCGGAAGATGACCTCAAACTTTTGACGCTCTACGCCTATGAAGGCTACAACGAGAGCGAAATTTCTAAAGTTTTTAATGTCTCACAGCCTGCAATTCATAAGAGAATCATGAAAATTTCTATATTTTTGAAGAAGTTTTGATTTTTGGTTATAATTTGGCCTTTCTCGATGCTACCAAGTGAAGGGACAATTTCCCAAGCGGCATCTGCCGCAGGGCAAAGCGTCCGACCTCGCGCACCTTGAAAACTGAATAGTTCCGTCATCTGGTACTCCGATAATGATACTTCCGTAATTCGCGGCCCGGTCACAAAGCAGACGGGGTGGCTGAAATGCCAATGAAGCGGTACAAGTCCGCTGCCAGATGTTCATGCCCCACTCGCAGGGAGCCGAGGGCGAATATGCGAGACCTTTAATCATATTGATCCGGGAACTGTCGGGTACGTTCCACGCATCCGGCAGTTCCGTTTTTACGTACTCTTATTTATTCTTTATCCGAATATTCACTTTTGATACATAGGAGGACACTTTTATGGACGAGTTGAACCCCACGGTGCGCGAGCAGGAGATCTACGAGGAGATGGAGCTGACCCCTGAGATGGTCAAGTCCATCCGAACTCTCTGCGGTACCTGTCTGCGGCACTTTGTGGATGCAAAGGCTTTCAAAATCGCGCTTGTACCCAGCCCAGACCGGAGCATGGACACATGCACCGTCTGCCAGATGCGGCGCGGCTATGATTATGTGGTCATGCACCGCTGACCCAACCATACCACCATACCTTGAACGAAGCTCGTTGCGGAACATCCGGCAGCGGGCTTTGCACATAACAACATGGAGGTACAATTGCAGCAAAACTGGAAATTCCAACGCGGAGACATCTTCTTCACCCATTTCGGGGCGAGCACCGGCTCGGAACAGCACGGTGACCGCCCGGCGGTCATTCTTCAGAATGATGTGGGCAATTATCACTCTCCGACCCTGATCGTTGCGACCATGACAAGCAAGGCAGAAAAGAAAGTAAACCAGCCGACCCACTGCCTGTTGGAAAACGCAGGGTTGAATATGCCGTCCGTTGTGCAGGCAGAGCAAATCTTCACCATCGACAAGAGCCGGGCGCTGAAGTATCTGGGGCATCTGACCCCGGAGGAGATGCGCAGGGTGGATGATGCAGTGCGTATCAGCCTTGCGCTGAACCCCATGGGCAGCATCCAGCAGATGGAGCCTATCCGGCGCTCTACGGCGCTTTACGCGCCGCCTGAGGTGGTGGATGGCAAACCACCTGTCTACCCCTATACGCCCATCAAATCGTCTTTTGAGAACGCCGGAAGCATCGAGGAAATGATGCTGTACACCGAGTTGCAATCCGCGGTTCATGCCATGATCCAGCGGTTGGAATACAGCTTCACCTTCAATCCCAGCCTGCTCACCATCCCGAAGCGTAAGCAGCAGGTGGCTGAGATCTTAGAGGAAGCCGAGAAGTACATTTGGAGGATTAAGGAGGAAATGCGATGCGCCTGAACGACAACAATACTTTCATTGGTATCAACCCGCCGTACCAGCTCATGGCATCCACAGCAGCAAGCTGATCTATCCCCGCGAGATCTACCAGCGGGGCGTAGAGCGCAAGCGGGTGGAGCTGATTGCACGGGACTTCAACGAGTACATCGTTAACGAGCCGAAGGTCAGCTTCCGCAACGGCAGGTACTATGTAATGGATGGTCAGCACACCATCGAGGGCTGCATCCTCCTTAACGGCGGCGAGGACCGCCCGATCCTCTGCAAGGTCTACACCGGTCTGACGATGGAACAGGAAGCCCTGCTCTTTGCCGAGCAGAACGGTCATGCTGCACCCCTGTCGGCAGGCATCAAGCTGCGCGCCAAGGTGGTGGGCGGCGATGCACCTTCTAAGGCGTTTGTCGCAGCCACCAACCGGGTGGGGCTTTCCCTCAACTACGACAGTATGCAGCTGAGTGACTACCGCATAAGCTGCGTGGGCACGGCGCTGAAGCTGTACGACCAGCTGGGCGAAGAGATCTACTGCGAAGCTTTGCGGCACATCGTGGCGGCGTGGGAGGGCAGACCGGATTCCTTCCGGGCGGCTGTCCTGCGGGGCGTGATGTACTTTGTGCAGCTGTATCATGGGCAGTACAGCGAGGAGCGGCTTGTCCGTGCGCTGAGCGGCGTCCATCCCATGGAGCTCTACCGTGTCAGCCGGGATAACCCCGCCAAGCTTCCGGGCTGGCGGCGGTACGTTTACCCCATCTACACCACCTACAACGCAAGTGCAGGAAAGACGCACTGCCGATGAAGTTCTAAGCTCAAACATCTCCTTTGGCAAGGGCGATGGTACCCGAAAAAGGCCATTGCTCTTTACATATAGTATTTTCTTTTGAATAGTTGACATATTGAACTGAAAGGAGAGGACAGGAATGAGCGAGATCGCAGCCTGCACTTTGATTCAGGAAGAACCCGATTGCAAGACGGAGCGGTATCTGACGATGTTCAAGGACTACCCGGATGTGGTGACGGTGGAGCATCTTCAGGAAATGCTTGGCATCTGCCGGAAGAATGCGTATCTGCTGGTCAAGCAGAATAAGATCCACTCGGCGCGTGTAGGACGCAGCTATAAGATACCAAAACTCTGCGTGGTAGAGTACCTGCTCGATCAGGATCGGCAACTTGGAGGGATGCACCTTTCAAACTCCCTTGCGCCATCCTTGCAAAACACTCCAGAATCTTCTAAACTTATGATGCCTAAGCAAAGGACGTTTGGCTGCGAACAGAAAGGAGCATAACTATGACAAATGTGGCCGGACATTTAAGAGAACAAAATGGTATGTATCAGATGATTCTGAGCTGGAAAGACGCAGATGGAAAGCGCAGAACCAAATCCATCAGCACAGGACTTCCTGTTAAAGGAAACAAAAAAAGAGCTGAATCTCTGTTGCATAAAACACAAAAAGAGTTTAACCCTGAAACGATGCAGCAGGTTTCCGACCTGCCGGTATCGGAATATCTGAACCGCTGGCTTCGGGAAAGCGTGATGAACCTTCCGCCCGAAACCTATGGCAGATATGCTTATGATCTGGGAAGAGTAGTTGTCCCATACTTTGAAAAGAAGCGGCTGTCTTTGAAAGCACTCTCTCCGCGCGATCTGGAAACGTTCTTCCGCTATGAGCGTCAGCAGGAGGAGGCCAGTGTACAGCAGCTTCTTGATTGGCACAAGGAGTTGACCGATGCCCTGCAATATGCCGTTGACAATAATTGGCTGAAGGTCAGTCCCATCAAGGAAGTTGACCCCTGCTTGACAACTCTCCCGTGCTTTTCACCGACTTCATCACGGACTGGTTGAAAATGATGAAGTCACGAGTGGAAATCACAACCTATACCAGCTATGAAAGAGCAATCGTTCACAAGATCGTCCCATATTTTGAACCGCTCCACTATACATTGCAGGATATGGAACAGCATCCCAAATACATCCAAGACTTCTACCAGCATGAGTTGGATCGTGGCCTTACGGCAAACACCGTCATTCACTATCACGCCAACATCCGCAAATGCTTGCAGTACGCTTTTCAAATCGGCATGATCCGTTCCAACCCGGCAGATCGCGTTGAACGTCCTCGTAAGGAAAAGTTCAAGTCGGAGATTTACAGCGGTGAAGAACTGGAGCAGCTTTTCAAAGCGATTCAAGGTGACCCTTCGGAGTTTGGCGTTATCATGGCTGCATTCTACGGCCTGCGGCGCAGTGAAGTTGTTGGCTTGAAATGGGATGCCATTGACTTTGAAAACAAGAAAATCAGCATTCAGCATACGGTTGTGACCGCAAAGGTCAACGGAACGCTAACAGAAATCGCACGAGATAAGACAAAAACAAAGTCGAGCTGCCGGACACTTCCCCTAATCCCTGCCTGTGAGCAGATGCTCAATAAAATGAAAAAGGAGCAGGAGCAGAATCGGAAGGTCTGCGGCAAAAGCTATTGCACCGATTATCTTGACTATATCTATGTAGACCCGATGGGAAAACGGATTCGGCCCGATTTCCTGAGCCAACATTTCCCGGATTTTCTGGTCGCACACCAGATGAAGCGTATCCGCTTTCACGATCTGCGCCATAGCTGCGCCAGTCTGCTCTATGCCAATGGCGTGAGCCTGAAGGAGATTCAGGAGTGGCTGGGCACAGCGACATCAGCACGACAAGCAACATTTATACACATCTGGATTTCTCCAGTAAGGTATCTTCGGCGAATGCAATCGTCAATATCTTCCCAGAAAACGCCAAAGTATAAAAAATGGGCAAAAAAGAAAAACAGCCTAAAATCTTTCGATCCTAAGCCGTTTTATGATGAAGTGCCGATGGTGGGACTCGAACCCACATGGTTTCCCGAACGATTTTGAGTCGTTTGCGTCTGCCATTCCGCCACATCGGCTGATATTCAATTTTGAGACATTCGTACCGGTTTCTGAAGATTGGAGGGATGTTCAGGAGGGATGTAAGAAATCCTGCTTCGACAAACCTTCAAAATTCAACGCACACTCGTGAATTTCTCGTACAGACAAGAAAAATCACGAAGCGGATTTTGAGTCGTTTGCGTCTGCCATTCCGACACACCGGCGCATCGGTTTGAACGACTTTTATTATACCGGATTCCCTGGGCAAAATCAAGAGAAAGTTTGCGTCTTTTTTCAGATCGTCCCGCATGGCGTAAAATACATGACTCCGGTTCTTGCCCGGCGGCGCGGGCTGTGCTACACTAAGGTCAGATCAAAACGTAAATGATACCCACAAGGAGGGAACCGGACTTTGAAACATCTGCATTCTTTTGCCCGCCGCGCGGCGGCTTTTCTGCTGGCGGCGGTGCTCTGCGTCTGCATCCCGGCGGCAGCGGCTTCGGCTGCCACCACCATCGGCGGGGCCGATACCACCCTGATCCCTGCAGAGGACGAAAACTGTCTCAGCTGGCTGTTTGGCTCCAAGGATAAGATCACCATGCCCTACCTGAACATCAAGGGGCAGGGGCTCAAGCGCAATGTCACGCTGGATCTTGAGGACTGTCTGGTGGGCATCACCTATACCGAGCTTGGCTCCATTGGCAGCTATGTCAGCGCCAGCGCCGCGCAGCAGGCGTGGAAGGCGCAGGCAGTGGCCATCCACTCTTATCTGGAATACCACAAGCAGTACGGCTCGTCCACCAATGCGCTGATCTATACCCCGGTCGATCAGATCCCGGCCTCTGCCCGCAATGCCATCCGCAAGGCGGTGCAGGCGGTCAAGGATGAGGTGCTGGTGTACAACGGCAGCGTGTGCGATGCGGTATGGTCGGCCAGTGCGGGCTACAACACCCAGACCGGTGTGTACGGTACCTGCGCCAGTCTGGACGCATGGGGCACGGATGTGCCCTACCTGCAAAGCGTGGAAAGCCCCTACGAGGAGCAGTACCACAAGCTGCTGCGCCGGGTGATCGGCAAGGACTACACCTATATAGAATACAACGACAGCCGTACCGGCGAGCCCTACCAGAGCGCCGACACCACCCACAAGGATCTGGGCGGCTTTGTGCAGTACAACACGCTGGTGTCCAACGGACGCAGCTACCGGTATATCAACCAGTTCGTTTCCTCCCGCTACTGCTTCGATTTCGGCACCGATGCCAGCGGCACCCCCTGCATGACCTACTACGGCTATGGTCATGGCGTGGGCATGAGCCAGTGCGGCGCAGTGGGCTACGCCGCCGAGGAGGGCATGAATTACAAGCAGATCCTGCAGCACTACTACACCGGGGCGAAGATCCGTACCAGCACTACCCGCAGCGGCGGACTGTTCGGCTGGCTGGCGGGATTGTTCCGCTGAGCGTGTTTCACTGAAATTTTGGAAAAACCTTCTCAAACGCCGCAAGATTTGGTATACTATATCCGTTTGTGAAAAATGAACGGGAAACATAACTGCGTGGAAAAGCGCACGGATTGGAGTATCAGCATGGAGTTGGATCAGGAAAAGCAGAATCAGGAGGCCGCCGAGCGCTGCCGTGCACTGGCACAGCGCGTTGTGCGGGAGCTGGCTCCCCGCAGCGTACAGGTGCTGGAGGACAGCGGGCTGCTGGAAAAAGCTTTTTGTAAAATGAATACTGCGGTGGTGCAAAGCGCCCCGGAGCTGCTGGTGGTGGCAGACCCCCAGTGGGTCACCCTGCCCGCCGTACAGGCGGAAAAAGTGTTGCTGGTGTGCGCAGAGTACGCCGGCATGGCAGACTGCGCAAAACAGCTTGCCGCGCAGGGCTTCTGCCGGGAGCTTGCGTGGAAGGACCGCGGGAAGGAGCAGCTGACGGCGCTGTTCTGCCGCATGGACGCCCCGGAGCTGCCGGAACTTGAAGATGGCTACGAGCAGCAGCTGGACGTTTTGCGGGAGCGCACCCTGCTGGCCGAGCGCACCGCAGCCGAGCAGAC
>ENA-OQHY01000636-OQHY01000636.1-human-gut-metagenome-genome-assembly--contig:-NODE-636-length-18962-cov-8.630688_pt1 | contig 18962 bp, 18 predicted proteins | sample MGYA00242570_ERZ504733 | MGnify/ENA primary metagenome ERZ504733 (study PRJEB26092, sample SAMD00036219) | human gut metagenome | host: Homo sapiens | study: EMG produced TPA metagenomics assembly of... | reverse complement strand
GGCTGCCCAGAGTGCGGCGATGAATATGCTGCCGAAAGGTACGGACCGAGTGCAAGCAGGTTGTTTCGCTTGCTTACTTTCATACGGATGGTATGGATGACGGAGCCAAGAATACATGCAAGAATAAATGCCAAAATAAATGTTTTTTGCGCCTAAGAGCAGGCCTGCATATGCCATGCTGACAAGACGTCTTGTAGACGTATCTCAGGAGCTTATCATTCACGATGCAGATTGTGCAAAACCGGGTCAGCCGATTCCGGGAATGTATGTATCTGCATTCATGGATGGAAATGAAGAGATTGAGAGCTTCAGGATCGTATCACAGGAAGATTTGCTGCTGAGGATCTTAAAGATAAAGACGGAAACGTCCTTGTAAAAGCAAACCATATGATTACACCTCGTCGTGCAGAGCGCGTGATGAAGAAAGGTGTTGACGAGAACGGAAATCCTCTTGAGCAGGTTAAGATCCGTACAATTCTTACATGTAAATGTAAGAACGGTGTATGCTCCAAATGTTATGGTGCGAACATGGCAACAGGTGAGGCAGTTCAGGTTGGTGAGGCAGTCGGAATCATGGCCGCTCAGTCAATCGGAGAACCAGGTACACAGCTTACTATGCGTACATTCCATAATGGTGGAGTTGCCGGTGACGATATCACACAGGGTCTTCCTCGTGTCGAGGAGCTTTTCGAGGCAAGAAGACCTAAGGGACTTGCCATCATACAGAGATCGCAGGACGTGCAACACTCAGTGATACAAAGAAGAAACGTGAGGTTATCGTTACAAACGAAGAGACAGGAGAATCCAAATCCTATCTTATTCCTTACGGATCACGTATCAAAGTACAGGACGGCGTTATGCTTGAAGCCGGAGATGAGCTTACAGAAGGCAGCGTAAATCCACATGATATCCTGAAAATCAAAGGACTTCGTGCAACACAGGATTATATGCTCCAGGAAGTACAGCGTGTATACCGTCTCCAGGGTGTTGAGATCAACGATAAGCATATCGAGGTTATCGTTCGTCAGATGCTGAAGAAGATCAGAATCGAAGAGAAGGGTGATACAGAGTTCCTGCCTGGAACAATGGTAGACGTTCTTGACTTCGAAGAAGTAAACGAGCAGCTTGTTGCAGAAGGAAAAGAGCCGGCTACCGGAGAACAGATCATGCTTGGTATCACAAAGGCTTCTCTGGCAACAGAATCCTTCCTGTCAGCCGCTTCCTTCCAGGAGACAACAAAGGTTCTGACAGAAGCAGCTATCAAGGGTAAAGTTGACCATCTAGTTGGTCTGAAAGAGAACGTTATCATCGGTAAACATATTCCTGCCGGAACAGGTATGAAGAAGTACCGTGATGTAAAACTCAACACAGATATTAAGATGGAAGATGAACTGGATCTTGAAGATGATCTGAATCTGGATGAAGATTTTGACATGAACGAAAATGTTGATCTGACAGATGAGTTCGTAGAAGAGAACACAGAAGATGCTGCAGAAACATCCGTAGAAGAACCAGCAACAGAAGAATAAAACATTATCGTAGAAATCATTTTACTGATATACGGACGAAAACAGAAAATATTATTTTAGAAAGTCGATTGTTAAAAGAATGATACAGGAACGCCGACTCAGGGTTACGCATACTGTTCATACTAGGAAAAACAACAGACTGCTAAAAACAAAGAAAGGATTGACAAACTCGCTGTCGCTCAGACAGCTGTCAATCCTTTCTTTAACGCAATCTATTGCTTTTCAAGTATGAGCCAAGCATGCTACACATTCGTCTTCGTCCCTGTACCATCCTTCTAACATGAAACTTCTCGAAGTTCATATTTTCTGTTTTCTGTTTATTGAAAAAGATAGACTTCTACGCTAAATTTTATTAAATACAAACACGTTTGAGATAGGGATATCATTCTATAGAACATCCGGTTCCTTTCCGTCTCAAGTAGAGTTCTTCTTTCGAGAAAGTAGAAATCAGATAGCGACGGAAAACTTACCGATAGACAGATATTGAGGGATTGGATCAGGTGACTGTTCTGTATACAGAACCCGGAGCCTGAAGCAATCCCTCAATGTCTGTCTATTAGAATAAACTGTATAAGTGCTATCTGATTTCGTCCAATTTTCGAAGAAGAATCTCTAAGCTAAATTTATATTTAGATAGTCTCTCCATTTTTATATTTCTGAAGTACATTCTGAATACGCTCATTCGGACTGAGAATTTCACTCAGGGAACCATCGTGATTCAGAGTATCAATGATCAGAGCAATGTATTTGCTCATATCACAGTTGATATAATATGGTTTTGAAAGAAGGTTTGGTGTCTGATAAATCAGGTTTGTTGTCAGGATACCGTTGATGATACCTTCTTCATAAGCTTTGTCAAATTTTTCCATTCCGTTTGTGAACAGACCAAATGTAGCAGCAGCAAAGATACGGTTTGCTTTACGTCTCTTTAACTCTGTAGCAACTTCAATGATACTGTCTCCGGAAGAAATCATATCATCAATAATAATTACATCTTTGCCCTCTACAGAGCTTCCGAGGAATTCATGAGCAACGATAGGGTTACGTCCGTTTACAATCTGAGTATAATCACGACGTTTGTAGAACATACCCATATCTAAACCAAGAACGTTGGCAAGATATACAGCACGGTTTGTACCACCTTCATCCGGACTGATTGCCATCATATGCTCACTGTCAATCTGCAGGTCCTTTACATTGCGAAGAAGACCTTTAATGAACTGGTAAGTTGGTGAGATTGTCTCAAATCCACTCAGCGGAATTGCATTTGATACACGTGGGTCATGTGCATCAAAAGTAATAATGTTGTCTACACCCATGCGAACAAGCTCCTGAAGCGCAAGCGCGCAGTCAAGAGATTCACGGGAAGTTCTCTTATGCTGACGGCTTTCATAAAGGAATGGCATAATAACGTTAATACGACGTCCCTTACCACCTACAGCAGCAATGATTCTCTTTAAGTTCTGGAAATGGTCATCCGGTGACATATGGTTTGTGTTTCCTGTCAGAGAGTAAGTAACATTATAATTACATACATCAACCATCAGGTAAATATCTTTTCCTCGTACGGATTCTCCAAGGATACCTTTGGCTTCACCAGAACCAAAACGCGGTACACTGGCATTGATCAGATAATTATCTTTCTCATATCCCGAGAAAGCAACGTCATTCTTGTGCTCGTGAGCACTTTCACGACGCCATTTAACAAGGTAATCATTTACCTTATTTCCAAGCTCTTCGCAGCCAAGTAAAGGAATGATTCCAAGGCTTCCTACTGGTATGTTCTCCAAGATACGTTCTGAACGACTTAACATGAGTCATAATCCTCCTAATGTTCTAACTTCTTTTTAATACGTATATCATCACCGACTATTTTCAACAGACTATATCTGCTTGTAATTCTGGAGAAAGAACGCTCAGTATAAAGATCAGCGAGTGACTCCAAAGAAAGGTTTGTTGAAATAATCGTTGATTTCCTATGCAGTAGCCTTTCGTTGATGCAAGTAAAAAACTGTGATGCAATAAAGGCATTTGTGTACTCTGTACCAAGATCATCAATAATAAGCAGATCACAGTCAAAAATGTATTCACACATGTTATGTGCATCAATGTCATTTTTGTCAAATGCATTCTTGGCAAGAGTATTAAAAAGCTGTGGAGCAGAAAAATACAAAACAGAATATTCTCTGTTCATAATCTCTTTTGCGATACAGGTGGAGAGAAAGGTTTTCCCAACACCGACATCTCCATAGAAAAAGAGATTGTTGAACTCTGTCCCAAAGCTGTCGATAAAATGATGGCAGATGCGTAAAGTGTCTTCCATCATGGAACGAGAGGAACGTCCCGTTTTCTTATCGTAATGTGAAACCGGATAATAGTCAAGTCTGAAATTGCTAAAATCTGTTTCTACAGGGAATTTTTTAATATTTGACTGGTCATAAAGCAATCCAATGATTGCTTTTTTGAAACAATGGCATTTTTGATTACCAATATATCCGGTGTCTTTACAATCCGGACAGTCGTAAACCGGCTCCAGATAATCTTCTGGGAAGCCGGCTGATTTGAGCAGATGAATCTTACGATTACGTAATTCTGCAAGATCTTTCTTTAAAGCATCAACTGCACTGGTATCTCCATCAAGTAGTTTCTTTCCATACTGAATAGACAGTGAGGCAATGGAGTCATCAAGTGCTTTGAAGTCAGGGAGCTTTTTATAGACTTCTTCATACCGAGCCACCTGAATGTCATGGCTATGTAATTGTTTTTGCTCATATTTACGCATGATTGCATGGTACTGTGAATTTTTTAATCCCATGAAAAGACTCCTTTTAATTTCTCTTTAAAATAATTGACCTTCTAAATCATTGCTTTTTCGTTAGTTGCTCTTCAGAAGCTGCTCTTCCAGAGAATCCATGTCGTAGGAACGTCTCTCAAAATTATTCAGATTTCTTGTGACATTCTTTGGTTTTGTGACAGGACTTCTATGTAAGGAACGTTCTTTCTGGAATTCATGATCCAAAGCATTGATATCAGTCAGATGATGAATATTGCATTCATACCATTTTGTGAGAATGGAGTCAGCATATTCAAAACTTGGCTGATGTGTGGCAGAGATTGTTCTGCGGCAGGCCTCCTGAATGATGTCAGCGGAAAAGCCATAAGTATCAGCCCATTTATTAATATATTCCAGTTCAGAAGAGGCAGGTCCTCTGTTCTTAATACCGAATGCATTCAAAACCGTGTAGCAGTTACGGCTGTATGCAGCAGCCTGTTCTTTAGCCTGTGATACGGTTTCAACTCCGTTCTCTACCCAGGAAATGGCAACCTTCTGGATGTAATGCATACTCTTATGTCCGTTCTCTACACAGGATTCAATCAGATATTCAATCAGATCAGCAGACATATGCAGTGTATCATAGAAATAAGTAATTGTGTCGACATCCGTATGCGTCAGTGTCTTGCCAAGGTACTGTTCCGTGATGAACAGGAGAGACTTGATCTCCTTCTGGGCACGGAATGTATCAAGAGGAACCGCATTGGAAACCGGAGTCTGGATATTGCTTTCTACCGGTGCAGAAACAGCTTCTGATCGGAACTCTGTTACCGGAGCTACAGGAGTCTGAGCAGGGATTGAATCCTGAGGATAGCTTGATGTACAGCCGGAAAAATCAGTTGTATCTCCACAAGTATTCTCTTCCTCATCGCGAAGAAATTCAACGGCAGTGATTCCACCGTCCGGTCCGTGTCCAAGTCTGAGAAGACCGACAGATTCCCAGTAACGGAAAGCGCGAAGAACATCATTCTCTGTATTATTCAGATAATCTGCGATCATGGAGATGCTCAGAGAAGATGCAGCATCCTCAACATGACGGAGAAGAAAAAGGTATACTTTTACAAACTCTCCGTTCGCATTCGCCATATAATGATCTACAAAGCTGTTCGGCAGCATTGTCATATTCATCTGAAAATTATTCTTTAAAACCAAAGTCTTCATAACTTATCCTGCTTTCTCTATGTATTAACCAATTGCCACTTGCTCTGTCTGATGAGGGGCAACCTGAAATCTATATCTTCTTCTCTTTAGTGTGAATATTATAACATCATATGAGAATCTTAAAAAGAATTTTCGAGTGGGTAACTAGGACTTTTTTGTAGATAACTATGTGGAGAAAATGTGGATAAAGTGTGGAAAAGTTCACATGCATGTGGATATCTATGTGAACTTTTCCACAGAATAGTTTAGCAAAATTATTGGGAAAGCCTTATTTTAAAAGGTCTTCGCCGATCTTAACAACATCTCCGGCTCCCATTGTAATCAGGAGGTCTCCGGATTTGCAGTTTTCCTTAAGGAAATCTTCTATTTGTTCAAAACTTGGAAGGTAATGTGCATCTGTTCCAAGTTTGCGCGCTTCCTCTGCAAGACCGGCAGAAGAAACTCCCAGAGTATCTGTCTCACGGGCTGCATAGATATCTGCAAGAACCAGATGATCCGTGTGAGAAAGAGCCTCTGCAAATTCATGGAAGAAAGCTTTTGTTCTCGTATAAGTATGTGGCTGGAAGACACACCATACCTGATTGTGTGGGTAGTGCTGTGCAGCCTTCAGAGTAGCGGCAATCTCTGTCGGATGATGTGCATAATCATCGACAACAGTTACACCGTTAAATGTTCCCTTGTATTCGAAACGACGGTCTGTTCCGCTGAAAGAAAGAATTCCTTTTTTAATTGTTTCCATTGGAATCTGAAGCAGTTCAGCAGTAGCAATAGATGCAAGTGCATTTGACACATTATGATCACCTGTTACAGAAAGCTGGATATGGTCAACCGCTTTTCTGTTCTTTATAAGATCAAATGCAACAAGCCCTTTTTCATCATAAGTGATGTTAGCAGCACTGTAGTCAAGCATATCAGAAGAACCATAAGTGATCACATTACAGTCAAGACCTTCATAAATCTCCTGATAATTGTCGATATCACCATTGATGATCAAAGTTCCATCAGAAGGAAGAAGTGCCGCAAACTGATGGAAAGAATGTCTGATGTCTTCAAGATCTTTGAAGAAGTCCAGATGATCTTCCTCAATATTGAGAATGACACTGATCTTCGGATAAAAATGAAGAAAACTGTTTGTATACTCACAGGCTTCTGTGATAAAAGTCTCGGATTTTCCAACGCGGATGTTACCACCGATCGCCTTGAGAATACCACCGACAGAAATTGTAGGATCCAGATCGGCTGCAAGTAAAATATGAGAGATCATGGATGTAGTAGTAGTTTTTCCATGAGTACCGGATACAGCGATCGGTGTCTTGTAATTTTTCATCAGCTGTCCAAGCAGCTCTGCGCGTGTAAGCATTGGAATTTTGCGGGCAACAGCTTCCATAAGCTCCGGATTAGCTTTATTGATCGCAGCAGTGTATACAACACAGTCAATTCCGTCAGAAATGTTCTCGGCACACTGTCCGTAATGGATGATGGCACCTTCAGACTCCAGCTTCTTTGTGAGTGGAGACTCCTTTGAATCTGAACCGGATACAGTAAATCCTTCTTCCAGAAGAATCTCAGCAAGACCGCTCATACTGATTCCGCCAATTCCAATAAAATGAATATGTATCGGCTTTTCAAAATTGATTTTATACATTGAGATACGCCCTTTCTTTAATAGATTTTATAAAATAACTTGTGATTTTAGTCATAAATCTTCTATATCGTTTATATTATACTATATATCGAAAAAAAAGAAAGAAGATCTTTTTGGTAGAAATTGATAAAAAGGAGAAAAAAGTATGAAAAAATTTGTAAAATATGTTTGTTATTTCTAAATATATGGTATAATGATTTTAGCTTACTTGAAATGAGGTGACGTAATGTATAAGAAGGAAATGATTGCCATGCTGCTGGCGGGTGGACAGGGCAGTCGACTTGGAGTACTTACATCAAAAGTTGCAAAACCAGCAGTTGCTTTTGGTGGAAAGTACCGTATTATTGATTTCCCGCTTAGCAACTGTATTAACTCGGGAATCGATACGGTTGGTGTACTGACACAGTATCAGCCGCTTCGCCTGAATACACATATTGGAATTGGAATTCCGTGGGATCTGGACCGCAACGTTGGAGGGGTATCAGTTCTCCCACCATATGAGAAGAGTACAAACAGTGAGTGGTATACAGGAACAGCGAATGCCATTTATCAGAATCTGAATTACATAGAGACTTATAATCCGGACTATGTACTGATTCTTTCAGGAGATCATATTTATAAGATGGATTATGAAGTGATGCTTGATTTCCACAAGGCAAACGATGCTGATGTGACAATTGCAGCGATGCCGGTGCCGATGGAAGAAGCAAGCCGTTTCGGAATTGTAGTGACAGATCAGGACAGCAGGATCAAAGAATTCGAAGAGAAGCCTGAGAAGCCAAGCAGTAATCTGGCATCAATGGGAATCTATATCTTCAGCTGGCCGGTTCTTAAAGAGGCACTTATCAAGCTGAAAGACCAGCCAAACTGTGATTTCGGAAAACACATTATTCCATATTGTCATGAAAAAGGGGACAGGCTGTTTGCGTATGAGTACAACGGATACTGGAAAGATGTTGGAACACTCAGCTCTTATTGGGAAGCGAATATGGAACTGATCGATATCATTCCGGAGTTTAATCTTTATGAAGAATTCTGGAAGATTTATACGAACAGTGCGAATATTCCTCCACAGTATATTGCAGAGAATGCTGTTGTAGACAGATGTATCATTGCAAACGGAACAGAAATTTACGGAGAAGTCCACAGTTCTGTTCTTGGAGGAAGTGTTACTGTAGGAAAAGGCAGCGTAGTCCGTGACTCAATTATTATGCAGGGAGTTACGATCGGAGAAAACTGTGTGATCGAGAAAGCAATCATAGCAGAAGACACGGTGATTGGAAATGATGTTTCTATCGGAATCGGAAGTGAAGTTCCGAATAAGATGAAGCCGAATATTTACAGCGGTGGACTGGCTACAATCGGAGAGAATTCAGTGATTCCGGGAGGAGTACAGATTGGAAAGAATACCGCCATCAGTGGAGTGACATCATCCGAGGATTACATAGATGGAGTACTTGCAAGCGGTGAGACATTGATAAAGGCAGGTGACAGAGTATGAGAGCAGTAGGAATTATTTTAGCCGGCGGTAACAGCAGAAAGATGAAAGAGCTGACTTCAAGACGTGCGGCAGCAGCAATGCCGGTTGCCGGAAGCTATCGCGCAATTGACTTTACATTAAGTAATATGACAAACTCTCATATCCAGAAAGTTGCTGTGCTGACACAGTACAATGCTCGTTCTTTGAATGAGCATCTGAATTCCTCCAAATGGTGGGATTTTGGAAGAAAACAAGGTGGATTATATGTATTCACACCTACGATCACAGATGATAACGGTTACTGGTACAGAGGAACTGCGGATGCGATTTATCAGAATCTGGATTTCCTGAGAAGATGTCATGAACCTTATGTAATCATTACATCAGGTGATGCAGTCTATAAGATGGATTATAATAAAGTGCTGGAATATCATATTGCGAAGAAAGCAGATATTACTGTTGTTTGTAAAGAACTTGGAGCAGGAGAAGATGCGACAAGATTCGGAACAGTTAAGATGAATGAATCTTGCAGAATCGAAGAATTTGAAGAAAAACCGATGATTGCAAGATCACAGACAATCTCTACAGGAATTTATGTGATCCGCAGAAGACTGCTAATCGATCTTGTAGAACAATGTGCGGAAGAAGAGAGACATGATTTCGTAAATGATATCCTGATCCGTTATAAGAATGTAAAGAAGATTTATGGTTATAAGATTGAAAGCTATTGGAATAATATTTCAACAGTAGATGCATATTACAAGACAAATATGGATTTCCTGAAACCGGAAGTGAGAAAATATTTCTTCAAGGATCTGCCAAGTGTATATTCTAAGGTGAGTGATCAGCCACCGGCAAAATATAATCCGGGCGCGATCGTGAAGAACAGTCTGGTTGGAAGCGGAAGTATTATTAATGGAACGATAGAGAACTCAGTTATTTTCAAGAAAGTATTTGTTGGAAATAATTGCGTGATCAAGAACTCTATCATATTGAATGATGTATATCTTGGAGATAATACATACATTGAGAACTGTATTGTAGAGAGCAGGGATACGATCCGTGCGAATACAAGACATGTAGGGGAAGACGGAATTAAAATAGTTATTGAAAAGAATGAAAGATATGCATTATAAGCCAAGATAAGCACGAAAACCTTGAAAAAGGGTGTTCATATTCCGTGTAATGCAAAAGAGAAAGGGGAACTGTAATATGCAGATTACAGATGTACGTGTACGTAAAGTTGCGAAAGAAGGAAAGTTAAAAGCAGTAGTATCTATCACAATTGATGAGGAGTTTGTTGTTCATGATATCAAAGTGATCGAAGGTGAAAAGGGACTTTTCATTGCAATGCCAAGTAAAAAAGCATTAGATGGAGAGTATCGTGATATCGCACATCCGATCAATTCAGGAACAAGAGAACGAATTCAGTCAACAATTCTTGCAAGATATCAGCAGGCACTTGAAGAAGAGCCGGAGCCGTTGGTTGTTGACGAGATGTAGGGTATTGTGGTGCTGCTCTTATCTTGGATAAATGCCAAGTAAAGGCAGGGCTAATACAATAGATAGGAAACAGGCGAAAAGAAAAGTGCAGCGATTGCCCGATCACTGCACTTTTCTTTTTGCCTTATAAATGAAAAACCATTTTTTCACCGGTTGTCGGATGTGTGAATTCCAGTCGACAGGCACAAAGCATCAACTGTCGTGAAGTGCATGCGGCAGTGCCATATTTCCGATCCCCGAGCAGAGGGTGTCCGGCATGTGCAAACTGTACGCGGATCTGATGATGACGCCCGGTATCCAGATGAATTTCCAGTTGGGAAAAAGGTTCACCCGAAGGAAGTGTATCTGTATGAATTACTTTATAATGAAGTCGTGCATACTTTGCATTAGGCACATTTCTTCACAGACACGGGAGGTGTTGGTTCGTCCGTCTTTTACAAGATAGTCTTCCAGAGTTCCTTCGTTGTGTTCGAAAATGCCTAAAGCCTGTGCACGGTAATATTTCCCAAAACCGGATGTGGTAAGCTGGCGGGAAAGTTCCTTTGCGGCAGCAGGTGTTTTGGCAAAAACAAGAAGTCCTTCTACCGGTTGATCCAGTCGATGGATGACGGCAATATAAGGTTCGCGTGAAGAGGCTTTTTTAGCAGTATTTTTTATCAGATGATTTTTTAAAATACTGACCATATCTTTTGTGCCAATGCGGCTGCTCTGGGTGGGAATACCGGCAGGTTTATGACAGACGATAATATCCTTGTCCTCAAATATTATTTTAGGGGTAAGTGATGAAATCATAGTTGTATCCTTCTTTCTTGACAATCGCTAAAGTTGCGTCTAAACTGAGAATTAATAATGTTATAATGATACATGATGCAAACGAATCAGGTCAAGCTTTTAAGGAGAACATCAATGAATAATGACTGGGAACATTTTGGAGAAGAGATAAAGCAGACGATACAGGATGCAATTGATACAAAGGATTACAGCAGACTGAATCAGATGGTGTCGGATACAGTGAACCATGCGATGGACTGTGTCTCAGCAGGAATTAAAAACGGTGGATGGTACAGAGATCCGAAGACAGGACAGCCATTATATGGAAATACAAAGAATGCCGGAAACAGGTCAGGTGCAGAAAACCAGAGATATCGTCGGTACCGGTAAGCCCAAGATATCTCAAAGGAACTTCGGTAAAGATCGGCGGAACTTTTCTGGCAGCGACAGGAGCAGTATTTGGATTGACTTCCGTTATTTTTCTTATCATCACTTTGATTGGAAGTGTAATCACAGCGTTTGATGTGGTCAGTGGTCTGATCATTGGAATTTTTGCAGTTGCTTTTATATCTTTTGCAGTGATGACTTATGTAGGAGTAGATATGGTATGTACTGTGGGAAGGTTTCGCCAATATGTATCTGTTCTGAGAGACCGGGAATTTTGTGATATCAAGGAAATTGCTTCTGCGACAGGACGAGATGTCAGAAAGGTTCTGAAAGATGTGAAAAAAATGATTACAAAAGGCTGGTTCTGTCAGGGACATCTGGATGAGAAGGAATCATGCCTGATGGTCAGTGAACAGGCATGGAATCAGTATACAGCTCTTATGGAAGATATGAAACAGCGTAAGGCAGAAGAGCAGGCTGCTCAGAGAAAGATGCAGGAAGAGTATGATAGACTTTCACCGGAAGTACAGAAGATTGTACAGGCAGGGGATGAATATGTGAGAAGGATCAAGGCAGCGAATGACGCAATTCCGGGAGAAGTGATTTCGGCAAAGATTTCCCGCATGGAACTGCTCGTGGATCGTATTTTTGACCGCGTGGAGCAGAATCCGGATTCGGTGAATGATATGCGAAGAATGATGGATTATTATCTTCCGACAACGATGAAACTTCTTGAAGCGTATAAAGAGCTGGATGCACAGCCGGTACAGGGAGAAAATATCATTTCTTCCAAGAAAGAGATTGAAGATACGATAGATACATTGAATCTTGCATTTGAGAAATTACTGGACAGTCTGTTCCAGGATACAGCATGGGATGTATCTTCAGATATTTCAGTGCTTCATACAATGCTTGCTCAGGAAGGTCTGACAGAAGACGGGCTGAAAAAATAATGATTTCCCAAACAGATAATGAATCAAAACAGTTACAAACAGAAGTGGAGGATTACTATGAGTGATGAATTCAAGGATGTAAGCACAGTGCCAACACTGACACTGAAACCGTTTCAGGAGGAAGAAAAAAAGAAACCGGTGGTGCAGCCGGAAGAACCGAAGCTGGACGATACGATTCTGACAGAAGAAGAACGCAGGATGGTAGATGCATTTGCACAGCAGATCGATCTGACGAATTCTTCTATGATTCTTCAGTATGGCGCAGGCACACAGAAAAAGATGGCAGATTTCTCAGAAAGTGCTTTGGAAAATGTGAAGTCAAAGGATCTGGGAGAAGTTGGCACACTGCTTACGAATGTTGTAACTGAACTGAAGAGCTTTGATGAAGAAGAGAGCAAAGGATTTCTTGGAATATTTAAGAAAGCATCGAATAAAGTTGAATCTATGAAAGCAAAGTATTCGAAAGCCGAAGAAAATGTGAATCAGATCGTGAAAGCACTGGATAACCATCAGGTGCAGCTGCTGAAAGATGTTGCGATACTTGATAAAATGTATGATCTGAATCTTACTTATTTTAAAGAGCTTTCTATGTACATTCTTGCAGGAAAGAAAAAACTGGAAGAAGTAAGAAGCACACAGCTTGCTGAATTGATGAGCAAAGCTCAGGTAAGCGGTCTCCCGGAAGATGCGCAGGCAGCAAAAGATCTGGATTCGATGTGCAACCGTTTTGAAAAGAAGTTACATGATCTTGAACTGACGAGAATGATCTCCATCCAGACCGCACCACAGATCCGTCTGGTTCAGAATAATGATACACAGATGGTAGAGAAGATCCAGTCTACAATTGTGAATACGATCCCGTTGTGGAAGAGTCAGATGCTTCTTGCACTTGGAGTAGAACATTCTTCACAGGCGGCGGCAGCACAGAGACAGGTGACGGATATGACAAATGAACTGTTGAAGAAGAATGCGGAGACATTAAAAATGTCCACAATTGAGACTGCAAAAGAGTCTGAAAGAGGAATTGCAGATCTCGAGACATTGAAAGCAACAAATGAATCACTGATCTCTACATTGGATGAAGTGATGAACATTCAGAGAGAAGGAAGAGAAAAACGCCGGGAAGCGGAGGCGGAACTTCGCAATATGGAAAATGAATTGAAAGCAAAGCTTCTGGAAATCAGAGGATAAAGCTTTTTGGCTTGACAGCGGGTGTTTTATCAGTTAGAATTATCATTTGATAACTGACGTTGAACGGGAATAGTAGATACGCAGCATGCTTCAGAGAGAAGGCGGCAGGTGAGAGCCTTTGCATTACGGTATGGAACCGGCCCGGGAGTCCCTGTATGAAAGTACAGCGTAGGTCCTGCGTTAAAGGAGAAGAAAGTGAATGCAGATACAGAGATCATTTGTGTTGGTTTTGATTATAGAATGGATGTATTGCATTAATTAGGGTGGTACCGCCGGAGATATTCGGTCCCTATCGTGGGGATGCGATATCCCGGCGATTTTTTATATGTTAGGAAAATATTTCCTGATAAAAGCAAACTGCTGTCAGGGGACAGCAATGCAAAAAAACAAAAAGGAGAAGAACAATGGCAAAGAAATTAGTACAGAATATCACTGCCAGAGAAGAAGATTTTGCTCAGTGGTATACAGACGTTGTGCGTGAAGCAAAACTATGTGATTATTCAGGTGTTAAAGGATGTATGAACTACCTTCCGAACGGATATGCTCTGTGGGAGAATATTCAGAAGAACCTGGATGCACGTTTCAAAGAGACAGGAGTAGAGAATGTATACCTTCCGGTTATGATCCCGGAAAGCCTTCTTCAGAAAGAAAAGGATCATATCGAAGGATTTGCACCGGAAGTTGCATGGGTAACACATGGTGGACTGGAAGAACTTCAGGAAAGATTCTGTATCCGTCCTACATCTGAGACACTGTTCTGTGATGTCTGGAGCAAGACAGTTCAGTCTTACCGTGATCTTCCTAAGGTGTGGAATCAGTGGTGTTCCGTTCTTCGCTGGGAGAAGACAACAAGACCATTCCTTCGTTCCAGAGAGTTCCTGTGGCAGGAAGGACATACAATCCATGCAACATACGAAGAAGCAGAAGAGCGTACAAAACAGATGTGGAGAGTCTACAGAGACTTTGCACAGGATGTTCTTGCAATCCCGGTAGTTTCCGGACGTAAGACAGAGAGCGAGAAATTCGCAGGAGCACAGGATACTTATACAATCGAAGCACTGATGCATGATGGAAAAGCACTGCAGTCAGCAACAAGTCACTTCTTTGGAAGTTCATTCCCGAGTGCGTTTGGTATTCAGTATTCAGATAAGAATAACGAACTTCATGAAGTATACGAGACATCCTGGGGATTGTCCACAAGAATTATCGGTGCGCTGATCATGGTACATGGAGATGACAGTGGACTCGTTATTCCACCGAGAATCGCACCGGTGCAGACAATGATTATTCCGATCGCTCAGCATAAAGAAGGTGTTCTTGATAAGGCAAATGAACTTGTTGATACACTGAAGGCAGCAGGATACAAAGTGAAAATCGACGATTCTGACAAAGCACCTGGATGGAAGTTCAGCGGACAGGAGATCCTTGGAATCCCGACACGTATCGAGATCGGACCGAAAGACATCGAGAATAATCAGGCAGTTATCGTACGCGTGATACAAGAGAGAAGATTGTTGTTTCTCTGGATGAGCTTACAACAAAACTTGCCGAAGTTCTTGAGACAATGCAGAACGATATGTTCGAAAGAGCAAAAGCATTCCTTGATTCTCATATCAATGAAGCAACAACAATGGATGAGATGAATGAGAAGTTCAATGAGAACCTTGGATTCATCAAAGCAATGTGGTGTGGAGACGAAGCCTGTGAAGATGAGATCAAAGCTCAGACAGGCGGAGCTACATCAAGATGTATTCCGGAAGAGGAAGAACATCTTTCAGATGTATGTGTATGCTGCGGAAAACCGGCGAAGCATATGGTATACTGGGGCAAAGCGTACTAATTTATTTCGTTGAAAATAAAGAAGAGATTTACTTTCATAGTTGCTAGAAAAAAGAATTTGATTTAATAACAAATAACAGATGGTTTCTTAAGAAAAAAAGAGAGTGCCATCTGTTATTTTTGTATGAAAAATAATATGGAAAATGCGAAAAAAGCCTTGACTTTCGGCGCTAAACGTAATAAACTAAACAAGCGTGTGGAAAAAGACATTGTTCTTTTGATGCGCAAATCAGGATAACGAATTGATTATCCGCAGCCCCTTGAGGCATAAGCCCAAGGTAACGAATAATTCATAGGAGGTGAAAAGAATGCCAACATTTAACCAGTTAGTTAGAAAAGGACGTCAGACTTCTGAGAAGAAATCTACAGCACCGGCACTTCAGAAAGGATATAACTCCCTGAAGAAACGTGCAACTGATGCATCTGCACCACAGAAGAGAGGTGTATGTACAGCAGTTAAGACAGCTACACCTAAGAAGCCTAACTCAGCTCTGAGAAAGATCGCCAGAGTTCGTCTGTCAAACGGAATCGAAGTAACAAGCTACATTCCAGGTGAAGGACACAACCTTCAGGAGCATAGCGTTGTTATGATCCGTGGAGGAAGAGTTAAGGACCTGCCAGGTACAAGATACCACATTATCCGTGGAACACTTGATACAGCAGGTGTTGCTAAGAGAAGACAGGCTCGTTCTAAATACGGTGCTAAGAGACCGAAAGACGCTAAATAAGAAGTCGCGGATTGCAGTATAGTATTTTAGATAAGTGTAACTAATAGTTAAATCGTATCACAAACAGAACTATGATTAGTCGTAGGTTGCGGATGCTATATAGATTTCGCGGCTGCGAGCACATGGAATGTGATCTCATAGAAAGACACATGTGAGTACCGATGAATTAATCCCGGAAAAACCGGAAAATATGATTAAGGAGGGAAGGACCGTGCCACGTAAAGGACATACTCAGAAGAGAGATGTATTAGCGGATCCAATATACAACAATAAAGTTGTTACCAAACTTATCAACAACATCATGCTTGATGGTAAGAAAGGCGTAGCACAGAAGATTGTATACGGAGCATTTGAAAGAGTAGAAGCTAAGGCTGAGAAGCCGGCTATTGAAGTGTTTGAAGAGGCTATGAATAACATGATGCCAGTTCTTGAAGTTAAAGCAAGACGTATCGGTGGAGCAACATACCAGGTACCGATCGAGGTTAGAGCTGACAGAAGACAGGCACTCGCACTTCGCTGGTTAACTATGTATCACGTCAGAGAGGCGAGAAGACACAGGAAGAAAGACTGGCAAATGAAATTCTTGATGCAGCTAACAACACAGGTGGAGCTGTAAAGAGAAAAGAAGATATGCACAAGATGGCAGAAGCAAACAAGGCGTTTGCTCACTATCGTTTCTAATTATTTTAGGAGGAAAAAATCTTGGCTGGAAGAGAATATCCATTAGAGAGAACCAGAAATATCGGTATTATGGCTCATATTGATGCTGGTAAGACTACACTGACAGAGCGTATTCTTTACTATACCGGTGTTAACTATAAGATTGGTGATACTCACGAAGGTACTGCTACAATGGACTGGATGGAACAGGAGCAGGAAAGAGGTATCACAATTACTTCAGCCGCTACAACATGTCACTGGACATTGGAAGAGAAGACAAAAGTGAAACCGGGCGCTTTAGAGCACCGTATCAATATCATTGATACTCCGGGACACGTTGACTTCACTGTAGAGGTTGAGCGTTCACTCCGTGTACTTGATGGAGCTGTCGGCGTATTCTGTGCTAAGGGTGGTGTTGAGCCGCAGTCAGAAAACGTATGGCGTCAGGCAGACACATACAATGTACCACGTATGGCATTCATCAATAAGATGGACATCCTTGGTGCTGATTTCTACAATGCTGTAGATCAGATCAAGACAAGACTTGGAAAGAACGCTATTTGTCTTCAGCTTCCAATCGGAAAAGAAGACGAATTCAAAGGAATCATCGATCTGTTCGAGATGCAGGCCTACATCTACAATGATGAGAAGGGTGAAGACATCACTGTAACAGATATTCCGGAAGAGATGCAGGATGAAGCTGAGCTTTATCACACAGAACTCGTAGAGAAAATCTGTGAGCTGGACGATGACCTTATGATGGAATACCTTGAGGGTGAAGAACCTTCTATCGATGCAATGAAAGTAGCACTGAGAAAAGCTACATGTGAGTGTACAGCTGTTCCGGTATGCTGCGGTACTGCATACAGAAACAAAGGTGTTCAGAAACTCCTTGATGCAATCATCGAGTTTATGCCGGCTCCAACAGACATCCCGGCAATCGAGGGTGTTGATGAAGACGGAAACGAAGTAGTAAGACACTCTTCTGATGAAGAGCCGTTCTCTGCTCTCGTATTTAAGATCATGACAGACCCATTCGTAGGTAAGCTTGCTTACTTCCGTGTGTATTCAGGTGTTATGAACTCCGGTTCTTATGTACTGAATGCTAACTAAAAAATAAAAAAGAGCGTGTTGGACGTATCCTTCAGATGCATGCCAACAAGCGTGAAGAGCTGGATAAAGTATATTCAGGAGATATTGCTGCAGCAATCGGATTCAAGTTCTCTACAACAGGAGATACAATCTGTGACGATCAGCATCCAGTAATTCTTGAGTCCATGGAATTCCCAGAGCCAGTTATCGAGCTCGCTATCGAGCCTAAGACAAAGGCTTCACAGGGAAAACTTGGAGAGTCTCTTGCAAAACTTGCAGAAGAAGACCCGACATTCCGTGCTCATACAGATAAAGAAACTGGACAGACAATCATCGCTGGTATGGGTGAGCTTCATCTTGAAATCATCGTTGACAGACTTCTTCGTGAGTTCAAGGTAGAGGCTAACGTAGGTGCACCTCAGGTTGCTTACAAAGAGTCCATCACAAAGCCAGTTGATATTGACAGCAAGTATGCGAAACAGTCTGGTGGACGTGGACAGTACGGACACTGTAAAGTTAAATTCGAGCCAATGGATGTCAACGGTGAGGAGACATACAAGTTCGAGTCTACTGTAGTTGGAGGAGCTATTCCGAAGGAATACATCCCGGCAGTAGGTGAAGGTATTGAAGAAGCTATGAAGTCTGGTATCCTTGGAGGATTCCCTGTAGTTGGTGTTTACGCTAACGTATACGACGGATCTTACCATGAAGTCGATTCCAGTGAGATGGCATTCCACATCGCTGGTTCCCTTGCATTCAAGGATGCTATGAAACAGGGCGCACCTGTACTTCTTGAGCCTATCATGAAGGTAGAGGTTACAATGCCTGAAGAATATATGGGAGATATCATCGGAGACCTGAACTCACGTCGTGGACGTATTGAAGGTATGGATGATCTCGGTGGCGGAAAGATCGTACGTGCGTACGTTCCTCTGTCAGAAATGTTTGGATACTCTACAGATCTTCGTTCCAGAACACAGGGACGTGGTAACTACTCAATGTTCTTTGAGAAATATGAGCCAGTACCGAAGTCTGTACAGGAGAAAGTATTATCCAACAAAAATGCCTAAAATATCATAAAAGGCTTGTTAACCAATGAAATTGATGAGAGTGTATTGAAACTAGCTGTAATACCAATCGATTGAACAAAGGCTAAAACAAGAGTAATATAGCGAGTCGCCTGATTTAAT
>ENA-OQHY01000633-OQHY01000633.1-human-gut-metagenome-genome-assembly--contig:-NODE-633-length-19107-cov-8.967281_pt1 | contig 19107 bp, 17 predicted proteins | sample MGYA00242570_ERZ504733 | MGnify/ENA primary metagenome ERZ504733 (study PRJEB26092, sample SAMD00036219) | human gut metagenome | host: Homo sapiens | study: EMG produced TPA metagenomics assembly of... | reverse complement strand
AAGCGAGAAGAAGGGCAATACCATGAGTGATCGCACTTCGGGATCTTTTAATTTTAAAATTTTCATAAAAAACGCCTCCATTTCATTTAAGATAAAAATAAATGAAAAACAAATGTAACGTAGTTTGAAAACTCCCTGGAGAAAATGAAGTCCGCGGGCTGATGATGTTTCTCTTGAGATCAACCAGGGGGAATTTATTGCCATTGTCGGGCATTCCGGTTCTGGTAAATCTACATTTATGAATATGCTCGGCTGTCTTGACACACCTGATTCCGGGGAATATTTTCTGGACGGAAAAGATGTCGCCAATCTCTCAGACAATGAACTGTCTGATATCCGCAATCACAAGATTGGCTTCATCTTTCAGGGATTCAATCTGATCCCAAACCTGGATGCGCTTGGAAATGTAGAACTTCCGCTGATCTACCGTGGACTTGGAAAACAACAGAGAAAAGAGATTGCAGGGGAAGCGCTGTCGAAAGTTGGATTGGAAAATCGTATGAATCACAGACCGAACCAGCTCTCCGGTGGACAGCAGCAGCGTGTTGCTGTAGCCAGAGCAATTGCCGCGCAGCCGCCGATCATCCTTGCTGATGAGCCGACCGGTAACCTGGACAGTAAGTCGACTATCGAGATCATGAATATTCTGAAAGACCTTCATGAATCTGGAAGAACAGTTATTATTATTACACATGATGATGAAATTGCCAATCAGGTAGACCGCGTTGTCCGCATTATGGATGGAAAGATTGTGAGTGATAGTGTAAATCAGTAACAATTTAAATGCTTACCCGCACTTAAAGAGAGGGGGCAGTACTTCACGATTTCTCAATCGTTGAATCACTGCCCTCTTTCTATGTTTCTTATTAGATACTTCTTACTGGAATTCTAATTACTTCTATTCACTTTTTATTCAACTGATACAAGCTCAATCTTGAAGTTCAGTTCTTTTCCTGCCATCTCATGGTTTGCATCGAAAGTAATTGTTGTCTCTTCCTTAGCTGTTACCTTTACCGGGAATGGCTGTCCATACTGATTGGACAGATACAGCTGATGTCCTACTTCAAGATCCTCAGATCCCGGAAGCTCTGCGATCTCTACTGTAAAGATAGCTTCCGGATTCGGCATTCCGTAAGCTTCTTCCGGCATCAGATGGATGTCTACTACCTGACCAACTTCCATATCAGCTACTGCTGCGTCAAATCCTTTGATCATCTGTCCTACACCACATACAAACTCAAGCGGCTCTCCACGGTCATAAGAAGAATCAAATTGAGTTCCGTCATTGAATGTTCCTTTGTAATGTGTACGGCATTTCTTTCCAACATTCTTTCCTTCCATTGTAGTGTGTGATCCGCATCCGCCACCGCAGCTGCTTCCACAAGAATGTCCCTCTTCATGATCTCCGCAGGAATGTCCTTCCTCATGGTGATGATGATCACAAGTAGCTCCTTTGGATGTAAGCTCGCCTTTCAGGTATGCCTCTACTGCCTGGTCTGCATCTCCCTGAGCACCTGAACATAATTCAACGCCGGCCTCTGCAAGTGCTGTCTGAGCTCCGCCACCAATTCCACCACAGATCAGAACATCTACGTTCTGTCCTGCAAGCAGTCCTGCCAGTGCTCCGTGTCCTTCCCCATTAGAACCGATCACTTCACTGGAAACCACCTTATTATCTTCCACTTCATACACTTTGAAAGTCTCTGTCTTTCCAAAATGCTGGAAAATATTTCCGTTGTCATAAGTTACTGCAATTTTCATTGTAAAATCCTCCGTTTCAAAATTCCCTGTCAGACTAGTATAATCCATTACGCAGGTAAAAGCAACCTTTGTGTAGATGCGAAGTTGCTCCTTGTAGTAAGCAGTATTATTGACACAATCTTCATGAGACACTATACTTGTTATAAAACTTACTTCAAACCATCAGAAAGTGAACACAACCATGGAATATGAACACATTACCCACTCCTTTGAACCAATATATAATGAAGACTCCGAGATTCTGATTCTTGGAACTCTTCCTTCTGTAAAATCACGGGAAAATAATTTCTACTACGGACATAAACAAAATCGATTCTGGAAATTGTTGGCGAAACTTTGTGAGGAGGAAACTCCGCAGACAGTTGAAGAGAAAACGGCCATGTTGCTCCGCCACCATATCGCCATCTGGGATGTTATTCAAAGCTGTGACATCAAAGGCTCCAGTGACAGCAGCATCAAGAATGTGACACCAACTGATTTGAAACAAATCTTAGATCATTGTCAGATTCGACAAATCTATGCAAATGGAAATAAAGCCGGAGCTCTTTATAAGAAATATCAGCAGCCGCTGACCGAAAGAGACATCCTTGTGCTTCCTTCCACCAGCCCGGCCAATGCCGCCTGGTCACTGGATCGTTTGTATGAAAAATGGAGTGAGATACTGAGGTGAATTATATTGCCTCAGTTCTCACTCCATTTTATTCGAATAAATTACTATTTCAAACAACTTAGATTATTCACTAACCTGTTCTCTTCTCTGCTCAAACACTGCTGCCAGTCTCGGCAGAATCCTATTGCATGCCATCGTGTATGCCGCGCCAAATACATTTGCCCCAATACGAAGCGCTACCGCATACGGCATCCCAAACAAGCCGGATGCAATCGACAATGCACCAAATGTATTAAATGCTGTCTGCCATGCATACCCTGCAGAATATCCGACTCCAATTCCTCCTATCATTCCGATGTATGGATACATAGACTCCGGAAGCACCAGATACAAGATAACAAATAACAGACATCCTACTATATTAAATGCAGCTCTCTTACCTGCTCGCTCTTTACAGTCATCTGGGAATGGAAGACAAACAGACATGCTTGCGATTCCCGCCCACATTGCTCTTGGAAGTCCAAGCAATGACATGAACAACATTGCGCTGGAAACAACCAGTGAAAGACGAATATACCATCTGTTTCTTGCGGAGTTAATATCGAACTCGCGGAACAAATCAAGAAATGATCTTCGATACGGTCTGTTCTTCTGATTCTTATAGAAAATCGCCATACACAATACCATTCCAACCAAAAGGCCAGCCACACGATACAAGTACTCCTGTCCGGTCACATCATATCCCTGAAGAAGAAGATATCCAAGAACAAATGTAGAATGATTGTACATAATCACATTGTGACATCCCAGAATCATAAGAAGCAAAATGCATACTACATTAATAAAGAATGCCGGAACCGGTGACACCATATTCGAAAGCTTCGGTCCTGCAATCAATATTCCAAAGATTCCGACGATGGAGGCCAATCCGTGCGTTGTACGAATTCCAAAATCTGCCTGTCGAAGAACAAGCACCGCAAGAAGCACTGTAACGCCTACTACACTGTTGTTATTCCCTGTGAAATGACTGTATAAGGAAACCACTGCCACACAAAACGCCATTACAAGATAGACCTTAAAATTATAAATAAGAATGTGTCTACGTCTTTCCTTCTTGTCTTCTGTCGCTTTGATCAGCTGCTTAGATGCAACTGAACTAAGCTGTAACTCCTGATAAAATGTCATATATCTCTTCCTCCCACTGTTATTTTTCTTCAAAATATCAACGAGAAACTATAATACAAATCCATCACGGAGTCAATAAAAACTTTATTAAAATTTTCTGATAAATCGAAATTATTCAAACAATATATAGAATTTATTTTTTAGGCTTTACAAACCGTTCGCTCTATGATAAGATAGTTTGTGTCGAGCGGAAGTGGCGGAATGGCAGACGCGCTAGATTCAGGTTCTAGTGGGAGTTTTATCCTGTGGGAGTTCAAGTCTCCTCTTCCGCATGGTTGAAAAGTACGAGAAAGCCTTATTTTATAAGGATTTCTCGTCTTTTTTTGTTATCTGAAATTTGCCCATTTTTGGTTACCTCTGGTTACCTCTGTTATTTTTTCTCTCCCATTCGGGAAATCAATCACATTTTTACGGTTATAATTCTTATCCAATGCACGATCCAGCTGACTGACAATCTCTTCAGGACGTTTTCTGTCATAACAATAATTGTTATAAGTTGTTCTTTCATTCTCATGTCCAATGATCTTTCTGACTGTATTAATATTGATTCCTTCGTCAATCATCGATGAGATCACCGTCTTTCTCACTTTATGAGGACTTCTGTATGGAATATCAAGATACTTACAGTATTTTCTCAAACGACATGCGATTGCATTTTCCGTAATTCTCTTTCCCTGATTTATAAATAAATAAGAACCTGAGCAGCCATTTCTCTCATTCGCAGCCATTGCAAGTTTAATGACCAGCTTCGCTTTTTCAATCAAAGGAATTTCCCTGTCACCGGCATCTGTCTTTGTATGTTCCACAACTTCTCTAGATGTTTTTCTAAATTTCCCATCCGGTCCCTCTGTATAGCAGCTTGTTTCCATATGTTGGATATGAATATGATCCCGGCTCACGTCACTCTCTTTCAGTGCAACCAGTTCTCCCGGACGAACCCCTAGATAAAACTGAAGGATCACTGCTAACGATGTTGTGTTATCCGGATTTTCTTCATACTCTTTCCATGCCTCTTCTATGATTAGCGGCTGTTCGTTTTCCAAATAAACTTGCGTCTCATCTGATTTCTTCTTTTCCTTACGAAACATCTTTGCATTAATCTTGACCTGTGCAAATGGATTGGAATTGATAAAACCTCTGTCAATCGCATACTCCATGCAATGCCTCATGATAAATGACATTGTATAATACTGTTTTTTAGTCATGTGATTTGTTTTTATCATTCCATGAGCCCACTCATCCAACATCAACTTATTGAATTTCTTCAAGGGTATTGTTGCAATTTTAGTTCCTTCGTAAAATCTCGACCATTCTGTAGAATAACGTTTTACCGATGCCGACTTCAAAGTATGAAGCTGAAAATATTGTAACCACATCGGATAGACTGTCGTAAGTGTAATCTCATCCTCTGCATTCTCTTCACAGTAAGTATTTACGATCAGATTTTCCAGTTCCTTTTGTGTACTTCTTTTGACTAATCGCCTATGATCTGCTTTCGTCTCATCATAAAAATGTGTATACCACTTTCCATCCTTTCCTTGCCATATTTTATATTTGTGCGCTTTTAAAATATCTCTTCTTCTCATCATAGCCATTTTCTTCCGCACATCATCTAATGTTATAATACCATTACCGATTGCTTCAGACAATAACTCTTTCACATCCATTTCGTCATATCCCAAAGCTTGCATCACCCCTTTTTAATTTTTTTCTGTCAGTTTTACCGATGGCTGATTCTCAAAGGCAAGATTTTAAGGCCTTCATATATAGAAACGTTTCAAGGGGCTTATACAACCATCGATACTGAAGTTTCAAAAAAACAGGTGATAAGAATCTGACGGTGATACTATGATAATTCTTTGATTAGAAAATACAACGATAACTTTTAGGGCAAGATGCGCCCTTGAGTAACTCTAATTTCCTTTTGGAAATCAGGCTACCTGGCAATCTTGATGGGGATTTCGCTCCCCATTCCCTCGAATCTGTATATAACTGTTAAACATAAGTGATGTTTACGCCATCTAACATATACCCAAATAGATTATTCCAAAAATTAGGGAATTTTGAAAATATAGATGGAACGCATCTGCCTACGTGAAATTAATTCTACGCTAAAAGTATAATTTCAAAAAAACGCCTCCCGGCTATTTCAACCGAGAGGCAATTTCTAAAAGAAGGGATGAAAGAAAACTAACTATTCAACTTTTTCTTGTAATATATAAATTCTTGATTCAAAATCAGTGCATGGCGTTACATTTCCCGGAACTTGCCCTGCTGTTACATCTGTCGTGATCAGTCCCCAATTCATCAACTCATCTCCATAATTCTCTGTATTTGCTGATAAATTCTTATAAAGTTTATTTGGATCAAGTCCCTGCAGCTTTATTCTGCTGTATGGCATATTCACACCATTTAATACACGGTAATATCCTACAAGTGCTGTTGTTTTCTCTTCATTGACTACCATCCAAATAGTTTCATTTCCTTCAAATGGACTTTTCAATCTATAAAATGTTCCAAACTGTATCAACTGACGATACTTTTTCATAAATAGGATTTGTGCCTTTACCTCTTCAATTTCAAAATCAGATAATTTATTCAAATCCAACTCGTAACCAAATGTTCCAAAATAGGCTACATTTGCTCTTGTATGTAACGGTGTATTTCGAAAAACCTGATGATTCGGTATTACAGAAACATGACTTCCCATACTACTGATTGGATAACACATCGACGTTCCATATTGAATTTTCAGTCTTTCAATTGCATCAGAATCATCGCTTGTCCATCCTTGTGGTGCATAATAAAGCATTCCCGGATCAAAGCGTCCTCCCCCACTTGCACAAGACTCAAATAAGATTTTTGGAAATTCAGAGGTTAATCTTTCATACAGGTCATACACTCCAAGTATATAACGATGGAAGATTTCTCCCTGCCGTTCTGCTGGATAAGCAATACTATAACATTCTGTAATACTTCTGTTCATATCCCATTTTATGTATGAGATTTTTGCTTTTGAAAGAATCTTTGAAATCATCGTATAAATATAATCAACAATCTCTTTTCTTGAAAAATCTAATACATATTGATTACGTCCATGTGAATTCGTTCTTCCTGGTGTTTGTACAATCCAATCCGGATGTTGACGATACAGATCTGAATCCTTATTCACCATCTCTGGTTCGATCCATAAACCAAATTGCATACCAAGATTTTCTATACGCTCTGCAAGACCTTCAATTCCATTCGGAAGTAACTCTTTGTTTACTATCCAATCTCCCAAACCAGCTCGATCGTTTCTACGTTTACCAAACCATCCATCATCGAGAACAAATAATTCAATGCCACATTCTTTTGCTTTCTCTGCAATTTTTACCAACCGTTCTTCAGTAAAATCAAAATACGTTGCTTCCCAATTATTATTCAATATTGGTCTTACACGATCACGCCAATATCCTCGCGCAAGACGTTTTGCATATAATTTATGGAAGTTCTGACTCATCTCATTAAGTCCATTATCCGAATAAAGCATCACCGCTTCCGGTGTCTGAAAACTGTCTCCTGATTCTAATTTCCAGTCAAATCCATTTGGATTAATCCCTACTGTAATTCGTGTCACATCATGTGTATCTACTTCTGCCTGGATTCTAAAATTCCCACTATAAATGAAACTAAATCCGATTGCCTCTCCCATAGATTCATCTGTATTTTTTCTTTTAAGAACCATAAACGGATTCTGTTCATGTGAAGAATTTCCACGCATACTATCAATTGCTGTGATTCCCTGTTCCAAAGTCCTCATCTTCACATGTCGCTCTCTGGCCCATGCACCAGACAGTTGCATCCAAACATAATCTTTATCCGGAAGATCCAAATTCAAACTCATTGCTGTAAGCAAATGTACCGGCATTTCTCCCGTATTTTTTATACGGACACTTCTTGCAATTGCACCGTATTCAGAAAAAATAGTATACAGCAACTCCACTACAACCCCTGTAAGAGAATCTTTCAAAAAGATCCTAAGTGTCATTGCTTCTTCTTCAGACTCTGCGTAAATAGCTGGAAGTCCTTGAAGTTTTGGCTTTCCTGGTACAATCTCATATCCATTATATTTAAAATCTGAGATTCTGCTTCCATTTTTCTGTAATATTTCAATTGCAGAATGACGATAGTCCGTTGTCCCATATACCGGATATTCCTGTCGAATATGCTCCAATGAAAAACTTTTGTCCCCTTCATATACATAGGAGGTCATCGGACGTTCTATTTTCTCCACCAGATAAGAAAATTCTTCTTATCATGGATTTTCTTTCCGTAATAAATCTGTCCCATATGTCCGTTTTCTAATACGCACATAATATAGCTTATCTGATCATTATATAAATGAAATGTCTTTGTCTCTTTATGAAATACAATATTTCTCATATATATTTTCCCTTGTTATTGGTATTTTGCAACAATCTTCTGCATTAAATCCCATTTCTTTTCCATGTCTGTAACAAGCTTAAATTGTGTTCGACATCTATCAAGATTATGGTCTTCTCTATGAATCTTAAAATAATGATCTCCTTCCAGATAATCCGTCAGGAATCGTATTCCGCATTCAAAAGTCATCACCTTAGCTCCCATTGGCAAAAGTTCTATTTCTTTTGTTGTCAATTGTTCTCTACATTCTTCAAGAAAACCTTTCGTATAAAGTTCAAATAACTCCATACTACAAGTAACCTTCTCTAAATCTTTTTCATCCTCTGCTGCTGTACTCGCACCAAAGCGAATAGAATCGCCAAAATCATTCATCGCCAGTCCTGGCATAATCGTATCTAAATCTATTACACAGAGTCCTTTTCCTGTAGCGTAATCTATCATAATATTATTTAACTTTGTATCATTATGTGTTACTCGTAATGGGATCTCACCTTTTGCCAATAGTTTTCCAAAAACACTTGATATTTCTTCACGCTCAAGGACAAACCGAATCTCCTTTTGTACTTTTGCTGCACGGCCAAAGCTATCTTTTTCAACAGCCTCCTTAAATGCAATCAATCTAGATTCTGTATCATGAAATCCCTTAATTGTTTCATTCAGTGTTTCTGCTGGATAATTTGACAATAATTTTTGAAAATGTCCAAATGCTACTGCGCTTTCATAAAAATCTTTCGGATTTTCTACAAGATCATAGCTTGTTGCATCTGTGATATACTTATAAGATCTCCAGTACTCTCCTTTTGAATCCACAAAATAATATTTTTCATCTTTTGCCGGAATCAAATTTAATGTTTCTCTCTCTGGATCTCCTCCATTTTTCTTTATTATTTTCTTTAAGTAGGTTGTGACGCCTTCAATATTCTGCATTAATTCAACTGGGTTAGTAAAAATCTCCTGATTCACTCTTTGCAAAAATCACTCTTATTGATCCCATTTTTCCAATCTCATACGTCAACAAATAAGTGTCATTGATATGTCCACTTCCATAGGGCTTGATACTAATAAGATTACCTTCAAACTGAAATCCATTAATTGCTTCTTTCAACTGTTCTTCTGATACTCTATTCATCACTTACTCCCTTCCCATAAATGCTGAGGATAAATCCCTTCATCATTTTATGGTTTTCAATTTCTATTTTGTCTCGTAGGCGCTGTATTCTTCAAAATCAATCACAGTTTTTCTAATTCTGGCTTCTTCAGCTGCAAGAGCCATCAAATGACTTGCCACAGAAACTGACGCATCTGTTTTTCCTGTTTTTCCTTCTCCAACCATACGAACAAACTCGCGCATCATACTCATATCACTTCCGCTATGTCCCTTTGAAGGTGTATGAAGTTGAATCAAATCATTTGTTCCACTTACAAAATCTATGATTTCTATTGTTCCTGCCTCCATATCACCTTTTAATTCGCCTTTAGTTCCCATAATTCGAATTCTTCTTGCGCACTGGTTTGTAAACGCTGTCATCAAAAATGAAGCTGTAACTTGGTTTTCAAATTCGATATCTACTGTCTGATGATCCACAACTGTATTATCAGAATGGAACACGCATCTTCCATAAGGTCCTTTCTTTAACTCCTTTAGGACATGTTCTGAATCTGCCTGATCAGTTACTGCATATACAAGTCCGTCTTCCACAGCTTTCGGATGTTCTAAGTAAAAACGTGGTGCATAAAACGGACATTTATCTCTATGTTCACATCCGTCCATGCAATATCTCGGTGCATTTACAGGTGCATTTTCTTCTGTAAAATATGTAAGTTCTCCAAAAGAACTGATTTTTTTACACTTACTATCAGCTAACCATAACATAATATCCATATCATGACAGCATTTCTGCAATATCATTGGACTTGATTCTTCTTTATTTCTCCAATTTCCTCTCACAAAGCTATGTGCATGATGCCAATATCCTACTTCCTCAATATGCTGAATTGACATCATTCTTCCAATTCTTTCCTCGTCTAAAATTTCTTTTATTTTTGAGAAAAAAGGTGAGTAGCGCAAAACATGACATACCGATAATATTCGATTATATTTCTTTGCCATTGCTCCCATTTTTACAATTTCGTCTTTATTTGGAGACATCGGTTTTTCACATAAAACATGATATCCTTTTTGCAATGCCATAGTAACCGGTTCATAGTGCATTTTATCCTGTGTACAAATCATAGCACAATCTGCAATTTTGTCTTGTTGTAATAATTCTTCATATGATTCATACTGTAGCTCTTTTGGAATATTATGTTTTGCCGCAAAAAGTTCTCTACGTTCTTGGTCTGGTTCTGCCACAGCTACCACTTTAAATTCATCTGGGTGATCCAATGCATACTGAGAATATACATAGCCACCCCTCAATCCTGCCCCAATCAAAATACTGGTTACCTGCTTCATCGTTTTTCTTCCTTCCTCATTCTCAATTCTTAAGTTGAATTTTTAATACCGTGTCTTTTTCATCAGGCAATGGATAAGTAAATACCGGATCATCTCCAAATGATACGAATGCAACATCTGTATAAAGAGCTGTATTCCATGCTTCTCCTCTTTTCACTTCACTTCCATCAGCTAAATATGTAATTCTATCCAGTTTTTCAGGACTGATTCCATAGAGCGGAAGTGCTCCTAAAGGTGTCTCATAAACATGTGCATAAATCACTCCGTCTTTCTCTGTATATCTTCCCCAATCAGGTTTCTCAAGATCTGATATTCCACATCCATAAATACTTTCTTTATTCTTATCCATCCAGTTTCCGACTTCTTTGAGTATTTCAACACTTTCCTTTGGAATGTTTCCTTTTGCATCAGGTCCTACATTCAAAATCATATTTCCACCCTTACTAACACACTCTACAAGTTTTCTCACTAACATTTCTGGTGTTTTATACTGATGGTCGAAGTTGCAATATCCCCAGTGATTATTCATTGTTGCGCAAAGTTCCCATGGAATTGGCTCTCCATTGATATCACATACTCCTTTTGGCGGAATGATCTGTTCCGGACTTGCAAAATCACCACTGTAAATTAACGGATTATCTGTTGCAATACTTCCATGGTTATCTCCAGCACCTTCTAAACGATTATCAATGATTACATCCGGCTGATAGTGACGTACCATTTTGATCAATTCTGTTGCTTTCCATTTTTCACCTGTCATATCGTCATAAGAAAAATCAAACCATAATAAATCTAATTTCCCATAATTTGTAACAAGTTCTTTTACCTGTCCATGCATGTAATCCAAATATCTGTCAAAATCAATTTTTTCATCCTTGTATGCTTCATTATTTCTCATCGGGTGCTGACGATCTCCATATTTCGGGAAATCCGGATGTTTCCAGTCAATAATGGAAAAATAAAGTCCTACCTTTAAATCCTCTTCTCTACATGCATCTACAAATTCTCTTACCAGATCACGTCCGGCTTTTGTATTTGTTGATTTATAATCTGTAAGTTTGGAATCAAACAAACAAAACCATCATGGTGTTTTGCAGTTAATACTACATATTTCATTCCTGCTTCTTTGGCTAATCGAACCCATTTTTTGGATCATAATCTACTGGATCAAACTGTTCAAAATACGTTCTGTATTCTTCTACAGTCATCTCTTTTTCCGACATAACCCATTCACCACAAGCCGGAATTGAATATAATCCCCAATGTATAAACATTCCAAATCGTGCATCCATAAACCACTTTGTTCGTTCTCTAATTTCCTGATTCATTTATTTTCTCCTCGTCTTTCAATTATCTACAATTAACCTTTCACAGCACCGCCGGATAATGCTTCAATAAAGAATTTACTAAATACACAATATAAGATTACCGGTGGAAGAATGATAACAACCATTGCTGAAAACAGTCCGTTATAGTTCGTATTAAATGATGTTGTAAATGTTGACAGCAATGCCGGAACTGTTAATTTTTCTCTTGTGATCAGTACAAGTGATGCCCAGTAATATTCATTCCAGTTACTCAGAAAGGCTAAAACTGCAGCTGTCATAATTCCCGGTCGTGCAATTGGGAAAATAACTTTTACCCATGTTTGGAAATAAGTACAACCATCAATCTTGCAGCTTCCTCCAACTCTTTTGGAATATTGTCATAATAATTTTTTATAACAAAGAAGCTGACTGCGATACCACTGCAAGAATAAATTAAAATTAATGCTGCACGAGTATCATATAAATGCAGATTATTAATAAGGTTATATACCGGATATGTTAAAGCTGTTGCGGGAATAAACATAGTGGAATATAAAAGAATATTTACCAGTGCTTTACCACGAAATTCCATTCTTGCCACTACATAAGCTGACATAGAGATCATAACCACACTGATCAATACAGATACGCCTGCAACAAACAAACTGTTTCCGAAATAACGAAGTACATGAAGGTCTTTAAATGTAGAAATATATCCATCAATGCAAATCGACTCCGGAAGTTGAAATCCTGGTCTTGCCATAGGATCTTTTTTCAAACTTGATAATCCCAACCATACTAATGGTACGAGTGATATAATCAGTGCCCATGCTAAACAAATATATGTAACGATTTTAGTCCCTGTCGGCATATTTTTTACTGTTTTTCCATGTAAAGATTTTTTCATTATTTATCACGCTCCTCCCTAATGTTTCTCTTTTTTGAATGAAACACTGTATGCGAAATTAATTACAAGAATAATGACCATACCTGCTAAAATCTGTATCATAGCCACCGCATTTGCTCGTCCAAACTGAGTCCTCGGACTTGTGATTGCTAACTCTCGAATCACATAACTGATACTGTACGTTCCCGCTGCTCCTTTTGTCAGGAAATAAACTTCGTTGTAAAGAAGGAATCCTGAGGTTGCTGCAAGCACAGATACTGTTTTCAGCGTTCCTTTAATCATTGGAATTGTAATGAACCAATCCTGCTTTAATCCGCTGGCTCCATCTAACATTGCCGCTTCTCTCACTTCTTCTGGAACCGCCATGATATTACCAAGTATCATTAATGTTGTTGTTCCTGTAAAAAAGATATAGGCACATGTCATAGCTATAAATGCCGGTCCTTTTAACAACAGAACACTATCTGTAAAGTCTTTGTTGAATATTCTAATGATAGGATTGATAATTCCATAGGATGGATTATATAACTGTAAAAAAATCACTCCCATTGCCGCTGTAGAAATCATATTCGGAATGATATAAACATTTCGTACAAACTTAATTCCCTTTACTTTTCTTGATAATGCAAGTGCTATCAAAGTAGCAACAGGAATCTGAACTATTGCACCAAGAAGTGCCCAAGTTGCAGAGTTTTTAAGTGCTTCCCAAAAGAATGGATATTTTTTAAATATATACTCATAGTTGCTCCATAAATCCTGGAATCCAAAAAATTCCGGAGATGTAATATTACTGTAATCCCACTTACAGAAAGATGTCACAAATACCGTAATGATTGGATAAAGGTAGAACACACAGAATGCCAGAATTGTTGGTGCTAAAAAGGCAATAATAAATCCTGTACGTCTCATCCCCAATTTACTTTTTTTCTTATTGTTAATACTTTCTTTCAATTTAATACCTCCAATAAAAACGGGAAGGGACAACATTCCCCTCCCTCATTGAAACTAAATCATTTATAATTAACCGATTAATGCAAGTAATTCTTTCTGGAGTGCCTCAAATCTTGCATCAATGTCTGTTCCGGAAACAGCACACTCCATAAGTGCGTTTATAATCGCTTTGTTAACGTCAGATCCCCATGTATATTTCATGTCGATTACAATTGTATCTGCTTCATTAACCTGAGCACATGCTTTAGCAAGTTTCATTGTAGCAGCATCTCCGCTCTGCTCTGCAAGTGCATTCAGATCAACTGTTGTGTTACATGGGTTTGCCTGGGCACCTGTAAAAATTTTTTCCTGAACTTCCGCACTTGTCATATACTTAACAAATTCAAGCGCAAGTGCTGTCTTCTCTTCACTCATGCTGTTTGCAACTGTAAGTCCGCCACCTGCTGATGAAATAGAGATATTTCCCGGGAACAGTGCTGGCTCAATTGCATCAACCAGAGATTCATCAATTCCACTTGCATTCCATACACCATTGAAAAGTACTCCTACTTTTCCATTTGTATTAAACTCAGCCATCAGATTTCCATTATCATCTGTTGTATGCTCTGAACCATTTGCCTGATCTAATTTTGCTGTTGTCTTGAATGCATTAGCAAACTCATCAGAATTAACAATATCTTCTGTCAACTCAGACTCTACCATCTTCTTTCCAGCGTCTGTAGATGCCATAATTGCATTTATAATACATCCAGATCCCTGTCCGGCAATATATCCATAGGATTCATCACCTAAACCTGCAATCTTTGTCATTGCATCTCCGAATGTATTCCAGTCTGCAAATGCATCTGCAGAAACACCCGCTTTTTCAAACAGCGCTGCATTATACCAAAGACCACGACTTTCGATCTGATCATGTACAGCATAAATATGACCATCTAGATCATGCTGTGTATAGTTAAGTCCTACTGCGTCCTGAAGATTATTTTCATCAATATATGGCTTCAGATCATAAACAAGCTCCTGTGAAATTGCAGCCTGTGGTACTCCATTTCCTCCAACATCTACCATATCCGGGTATGATCCACCAGCAACCTGTGCACTAACAATATCATCTCTGTTCTCAACAGCAATCGGTTTAAAAGTTACATCTCCGTCTGCATGTTCCTGTGCAAATTCATCATAGATATCTCTCATTACCTGTGCTGCCGGCCATTCACTTTCATCCTGATAATATCCATGATAAAACTCCAAAACATTTTCATCACCGGAAGCTTTCTTATCTCCTTCGTTTCCTGAACTGCTTCCACATCCTGCTAATACGGATACACCCATTGCTGCTACTAGAAGTACACTTACCAATTTCTTTCTCATCTTTTTTCCTCCTGTGTTTCTCCTTATTTGTTGAATTAATTCTACCTTATTTTTTGTGCATTTTGAATGTTTGGTATTGACAATAACATGCATGTTGTTTACACATTGCCGAACAAAGCATGGATTATTTTTACCTCGTGTCAATATTTTACATGTTTTGCACAAAGAAAGAGTGCGTATCAACTCACTTTAAGTCAATATGCACTCTCTCCAACTATTTCATTTTTATATTTTCTTCAAATTCTTGTACTGAGATTGTTCCCGCCAATAAATCAAAAATTGATTCAGTAAAATAATTTTTTTGTTCTAGTGACCAGATGTTACTTGGAACTTCTATTTTTTCATCAGCTTCAAGAACCAATGATACCGCTTGATATAATTTATCTTTATTTTCCTTATATAGCTCTACCGAAACATCCGGATTCGCCGGAATTTGTTCCGTCCTCTCAAGAATCTGTAACTGAACGTCTTTGCTAAGCATGTACTTTAAAAAGCTTACTGCCGCTTCCTGTCTTTCTTCATTTCCACTCTTTCCTAATACATATCCAAGACCTGAAGATTCACATGATACAGTTTTTTCTGTACATGATGGAAGTAAAGCATACTTTGCATTAATATCATCTGAAATCATTGGAGCACTCCATACACCATTGATGTAAATTGCCAGTTTTCCTTCATTGAAGAGATTCGTTTCATCTCGATAACTATACTCTGGAGTTTTTGAAACAGATAAACTATACAATTGTTTCAGCTGATTTATCGCAGTAGTGAACTCTTCCTCTTGATATACAAACTGCTGTCCCTTTGTCCTGGCTTGTTCACTACCTGAAAGCATATGATCTATACAATATAAATATCCCTCTGCCGCTGGTTGAAGTGCTGTTATCTCTGTTCCTTCTTTCAATGCCCAATCACTGATCTGGTTACACATCATCTGAAATTCATCCCAACTTTTCGGCACTTGCTCAATTCCTGCTGCATTTAAAATATCCTCATTGTACCAATATCCACCACTTAACATAAGAACATCTGACACAGAATACAACTCTCCATTCTTGGTTTTCCAATATTCCTTATTCACATCTGATATGCTTTGGGAAAAATCATTATCTCGCTCTATATATGGCTGAATATCTAATGCCATATCATTTTCAACTAAAAAATCATACAGACAATTTTCACCAACTCCACTAAAAGAGATAATATCCGGAACATTACCAACCATTACCATATCTTCTACCTTTCTCATCATCTCTTCACTCGTCGGCATCGAAATAATCTGTAAGTCAATCTCCGGATACTCTTTTTGAAACTCAGCGTAAATATCTCTCATTTCAGCATGATCTTTTTCTGTACCGCCCCAGGCATGAATTAAAGTAATTGAGACATTATGATTATCCTCACTTTCGCAACCGCCCAATAAGCAACAACTTATTAAAATTCCCAATAAAAATATAACTTGTCTAATTCTTCTTTTCATCCTTTTCCTGCTTCCTAAAGTCCTTCGGTGAAACCCCTGTGATCTTTTTAAACATCTTTGAAAAATACCCTGCATCTTCAAATCCAACGGCTTCCGAAACTTCATAAGTTTTCATATTTGTTTTTAAAAGATATTCTTTTGCTGACTCTATACGAAGCTTTAATATCTCATCAAAAAGATTTACGCCTGTTTTATTCTTATAAAACCTACTTAAATAACTTCTGTTAACATGTAATTCGTCTGCAATTTCTTCCAAAGAAATCTTGCTTTTATAGTTTTGTTTTACATATTGTTCAATCTGCTGAAGAAGTGTCTTTTGCTCTGGTACAATAACTTCCTCTTTTTCAACTTCTTTTTTCAATTTTAATAGTTTTCCGGTTGCTTTTCCTAACGCTTCCGGAAGTTCATCCATAATCGCAATCTTCAAAACATATTCACATGCACTGTATTTGATTGCAGATTTTGCATAATCAAAATTAGAGTATGCTGTTAATATTATCACCTGTGTTTCAGGCCTGGTTTCATATAAATACTTGCACACATCAAGTCCATTTACTTCAGGCATCTGAATATCTGTAATAACAATATCCGGTGATTCTTTTTCGATACATTCGATAAGCTCTTGTCCGTCCTCTAACACTGCTATCAAATCACAATCCATTTTCTCCCAATTAATCAGTTTTTTTAATGCTTCTCTTATATAACCTTCGTCATCTGCCGCAACTACTTTCCACATAGCATTGTCCCCCTTTCTGACGGAAGAATGATTTCGATTCTAGTTCCTTTCCCCTTTTTGCTCTCAATGTCAAGCTCATAATCTTCGCCATACAAAATCTGTAACATTCTTTGTGTATTTTTTAAGCCGGTGCGAGTATGTCCTATTTTCCCATTCTGTGGGATTTCATTCTCTTGATCCTCATTCAGCTTTTTATAATCCATTCCAACTCCATTGTCCTCAACAATAATATGGAGCCTCTTTATCTGTTCTGTATGATTGATTTTTTCTTCCTTTGCAGATTCCTCTGACGTATTTTCCTCATACAAACATACTTTTATCATTCCGCTCTCTTTTTGAGGTTCTAACCCATGTGAAACAGCATTTTCCACAAGTGGTTCGATTAAAAGTCGAGGAATAAGGTTCTCTTTTATCTGCTCGTCAGATAAATTAATTTCATACATTAATTTATCTTGATAACGTTCTTTTTGCAAAAACAAATAGAACTGAACAATTTCCAATTCTTCCTTCACTTTTATTTTTATTTCCTTATCACGGAAAATTTTACCTTGCATTAATTTTGAAAAAGCATTCAGACTTTCATATAATTCCTCGTTTCCTGACATTTTCGCTTTGAGACTGAGCATAGCAAGTATGTTAAACTGAAAATGAGGGTTAAGCTGCGATTGAAGATATTTCACCTGTGATTTAGTGGCTAATAACTGCTTTTCATATACCTCTGTGATCAAATACTTGATTCGATCTGCCATCTCATTAAACACTTGTCCCATATCATGAAATTCCTGTATTGTGGAATCCTCCATTCTCACATCCAGGTTCTGATTTCCAAATGCACGAATATTGGAAATCATTCTCGTTACTGGCTTTGAAAATCGATTACTAAGTCCATAAGAAACACAAAATGTAAAAAATAATACAATAACAAGTCCTGCCCAAAAGATAAATAACGTTGGTCGTAAAATTTCTAAAACATTGCTCTGTCCTACAGCAATGACAGTTCTTGTTCCAAATCCACTCGAATCTGCACTCCCAATTACTTTTTTTCCTTCGATTTTCTTATTTCCCACCCAGGATACGGATGTTTCTTTCATCAGCTCATTTTGTTTCTCATCTCCACCGGATACTAACAGCAAATCATTATTAGATAATACAATCCAAGAAGAATCCTGATAGTCTTCTATCTCCTTAAATATTTCTCGAATTGCATCACAACTAATTTGTGCTATGCCGATTCCTTTCTCTTTCATATTGTCATCATAAATATGAAAAAGAATATTCAAATTCTCTCTATCCGCAACACATGCATACCGATTTTTTTCTAATTTAAACCACTGTTGCATATTTTGATAATATACTTCCTGTTCCTTCTCAGCGCTCAGCGTTATAGCATAATAGTGATCTTTCACACACTGATCCTGATTATTAAACAGATACATACTCGTAACGAATGGATATTGCTGATTGACTCTATTTCTTTGCGCAAATAGTTCCATGCTATATACTAATTGTTTTTTAGCTTCTTCTGAATCATAATTATCACATTGAAAAAAACTATCCAGCAGACTATTATGCCTTATAGCAATCGCCCCATCCTCTATAAATTGCATATGTGACTGGTACTGCTGTGTTGTATTATTGAGTACATATTCTATATCTTCCTGCGTATTTTCGAAAAAAATGAGAAAAAGACATAACACACCGCCAGCACAACCAGCATTAATGTAACTACTGATGCAAGTGACATAAATACTGTTAACTCTTTCTTTAAAGTATGTCTTTTTCTCATTTTTCTTTCCCCATTTTAATAAGTTTATTTTATATATACTAACACACCTAGTATAAATAGTCGAGTGATTTTCCGTTCTGTGTATTACACTCTCATTCTTACTATTTGTTTAAAAAGTGTTCCCTATTCGGAT
>ENA-OQHY01000632-OQHY01000632.1-human-gut-metagenome-genome-assembly--contig:-NODE-632-length-19149-cov-3.416781_pt1 | contig 19149 bp, 15 predicted proteins | sample MGYA00242570_ERZ504733 | MGnify/ENA primary metagenome ERZ504733 (study PRJEB26092, sample SAMD00036219) | human gut metagenome | host: Homo sapiens | study: EMG produced TPA metagenomics assembly of... | reverse complement strand
ATGCGGCGGGCTGTGGGCGGCCATAGCCCTGCGGCTGCTGTGCGGCATCTTGGCCGTACGACGGCTGTGCCGGCTGTGCAGGTTGTGCCGGCTGCGGAACACTGTCCGAACCGTAGGGTTGTTGTTGATTATCAGTCATGTGGGTCTATCCCTTCTCAATCGGGAACGGCAGTACCTTCTTACCGTTTCTGCACAACATCATCTCACGTTTTGCCTAATAGTAAAACCTGCCGCGCTACGATTGGGCCATGAGAAGTTTCCTGACCAGCTGGTTGATTATGACTATCGCCGCCGCCGTCATGGTCGCGGTGACTCCCGGCATGACCCGGTGGGGGAGCCTCCGATTCTCGGCATCGCCGCGTTCGCTTTGTTCATGGCGCTGATTAATGCGTCAATCAAGCCGATTGTGCATCTGATCGCACTGCCGTTTGCGATTCTGTCTCTCGGGCTGGTCACCTTGATTATCAATTGGCTGTTCATGCGACTCGCCAGCTGGCTGGCGGTCAGTCTGTTCGGCGTGGGCGTCTTCGTACACGGTTTCTGGTGGTCGGTACTGGGGTCCTTGGTTCTGACCATTGTTGCGGGAATCGTCGGGTCCATCTTGGATCAGTGACGGTGCTCGCTGGGCGAATATGAGTAATGGCGTGATCGGACTGATTCCAACCGCCATTACTCATATCAAGCTACGGGATCGAGCGGGGCGAACATTACTCGCGCACCAAGCGGATATGCTCCACATCGTCGCGCCGGGAGCGACGGAACAGCACGAAACGATTGCCGATGGACTGCACCACTTCGGCGTTCAGCTGCTCGGCAAGCTCGGCGGCGGCTTCCTTGGCGGTCAGGCCAGAACCGTCCTGCACGGCGCACTTGATGAGCTCGTGCTTCTCAATGGTCTCATCGGCCTGATTGACGGCCGACTCGGTCAAATCGTTCTTGCCACATAGAACAGGGGCTTCAGCGAGTTCGCCATCGCGCGCAGCTGCTTGATTTGCTTCTTGGTCAATGCCATGGGAATTTCCTTACATCTTTCGTATAACCACACCAGCATAGCAACCGGTGCTGTCTGCGCTGTTTGCCGCCCTACAGCGCGATGATGGCCGCGATGTAGATGATGACGGCAGCGGCGAATATGAGATCTCGCGCGGCGATGGTCAGGGCACGCCAGTGGGTGCGGCGGATGCCTCCTCGTAGCAGCGGGCGTCAAGTGCGAGGCTCAGGTTGTCCGCGTGACGCAACGTGCCGGCGAAAATCGGCACGATAATCGCGCTCATCGCCTTGATGCGCTGGGCCAGTGAACCGGTTTCGATGGAACCGCCACGCGCGGATTGGGCGTCGACGATGGCGCGGGTTTCGTCGGTCAGCGTTGGAATGAATCGCAATGCCAGACTCATGACCAGCGCGATTTCTTGGGCATGGATACCGAGCCGGTTGAGCGGACTGATCAAGGTGGCGAAGGCGTCGGTCATGGCGGTAGGCGTGGTGGTAGTGAGGAACACCGCGCCCAGAATGATTACCAATGCGAAACGGCAGGCGTACAGCACGGCTATGGTCACGCCCTGATCGGTGATGCTTAGCGGGCCAAGCGCCACCACCGGCGTGCCGGTGCGTACCACAAACAGATTGACCACGCCCATCAGCACCAGCAGGATCAGAATCGGATGAATGGATTCAAGCACCGTAACGGGTTCAGGCGTGCCGCCGCGATAACGGCCAGGGTGATGGCGATGCCCAGCGCGAGCTGGGTTGGCGTGTTCACCGCGAACATCGTGAACATGGCGGCCAGGAAGCCACCATCTTCACGCGCGGGTCAAGTCGGTGTATCACTGAGTGCGCAGGGCCGTTGGAGGATACGGCCGGCTCGGTGACGGTGGCCGTGACGGGGCCGCGGATGCGGGGGCGGCAATCGGCATACGGACCACGCGGTCGGCGATTTGCTCGGCCTCCTCCCGGTCATGGGTGATGATGAGCACGGTCACGCCACGCGATTTGAGCGTGCGCAACAGCTCATGGATACGCTTCTTGGCTTGGGCGTCCAGACTCGCGGTCGGCTCGTCCATGATGAGCACGTCAGGATTGCAAGCCAGCACGCCGGCAATGGCTGCCAATCGTTGTTGCCCGCCGGACAGGTCGAAGGGGGAGCGGTCGGCAAGATGCCCGATATGCAGCAGTTCCAGTGATTCGCGCACGCGGTCGGCTACCTCGGTCTCGCCAAGCCCTTGGTTGCGTGGGCCGTACGCCACGTCCTCGGCTACCGTGTCAGCGAACAGCTGATGCTCTGGATGCTGCATCACGTAACCCGCATGCCGGCGCAATTGCGCCAATTGCTTGCGATTCGCCGACTTCGGGCGCACGTTGCGACCGCGCATAACGGATATGTAAGCAGTGAAAAGAAAGCAGTCATCCGGAGAGTGATCGAGGAGACCGGTTATCAGCCGTCCTCCCAGGCACAGACACTTCGTACGAAAAAAACAAGTCTGATCGGTGTCATCCTTCCAAAGATCAATTCCGATACCATAAGCCGTGAAGTTGAAGGAATCAGTGATATTCTTACACGGAGAGGATACCAGTTGATTCTTGCCAGTACCAATAATAATGTGGAAGAGGAACTGAAATATCTTTCGCTTTTTAAAGAGCGTCAGGTGGACGGAGTTGTTTTTATTGCCACCATGTTTACAAGGAAGCATAAGCAGATGCTTAAGGATTATAAGGTTCCTATTGTACTTCTGGGACAGCATCTGGACGGATATCCTTGCATTTATCAGGATGATTATAAAGCTGCTTTTCAGGTGACGGAGAAGCTTGCGGAGAAAGGCAGCAAGTTTGCCTATATTGGAGTTACAGATAAAGATGTGGCTGTAGGTGCACAGAGAAGAAAAGGATTCGAAGATGCCCTTCGTAAGAAAAAGCTCGAGATTGTGCCTGAGAGGATGAAAGTCGGAAGTTTTACCATGGATTCAGGATATGAGATGGCCAGGGAGCTTTTTGAGGAGGATCCGTCCATTGATTCTCTTGTGTGCGCTACAGATACCATGGCAGTGGGAGCCATGACTTACCTTAAGGAGATAGGACTTCGCATTCCCGAGGATGTGCAGATTGCGGGAATCGGTGACGGAGTTCCGGGCAAGATCGTGGAGCCGAAACTTACTACCATGCATTTTTATTACAAAACAAGTGGGATGGAGCAGCAGCTATGCTGGCCGACCTTATTGAGAATGATACCGGGATCAGCAAGGAGATCAAGATGGGATGTGAACTTGTGGAACGGGAATCTCACAGATAACAGAATAGTTAAGTCAGGCAGAAGCAGGTTCTTTTTGGAAAGGGATCTGCTTCTTTTTTGTGCCATTGGGGACGGGGATTTTGGTTCTGATATCGGTTCTTATGGAATATGTACAATTTTCAGTATGAAAATTTGTGAGATGTTTCGGATTTACAAATGAGATCGTTGTGGTTATAATACAATCAAGATATGAGAACGATTCCACATTAAAACGCAATTAAGAAAATGAAATATATGTGAGAAACTAAAAAATATTGATAAATGACAAAAAAACATGACAGAAACAATATTTTTAATAGTTGAAGATATATGGAATCAATCTCATAAAAACGTAAATAATGGATCACAAAAAAGACAGAGATAACGATCATATCTGAGTTATAACGATATGCATCATATGATCCACAAAAAAGGAAAAGTAAAAAGAGTCTGCTGATTAAAAATCAGACAGCGACGGAAAAGGAGGAAGGACATGGATTACAGAAAGACCGCACAGGAAATCTACGATCATATAGGAAAGAAAGAAAACATCATTTCTGCAGCCCACTGTGCAACAAGACTTCGTCTGGTCATTGCAGATAATGACAAGGCAGACAAGGAATACGTGGAGAACATCGACGGAGTAAAAGGAGTATTCTTCGCACAGGGACAGATGCAGATCATTCTTGGAACAGGAGTTGTAAACAAGGTTTATGATGAGTTCATCCAGATCGCCGGAGTTTCCGAGAGCAGCAAGGAAGAGCTGAAGCAGGTGGCAGCATCCAAGGCCAATCCAGTGCAGAGACTCATTAAGACGCTTGGAGATATTTTTGTCCCGATCATCCCGCTATCGTAGCCAGCGGATTCCTGATGGGAATCATGGAAGCTTTGAACTTCATGGTAAACAACGGCTTCCTGAACATTAATACCAACGGTTCCATTTATGTATTTGCACAGCTTTTCAGTAATACAGCATACACATTCCTGCCGATCCTCATCGCTTACAGTGGTGCAAAAGTATTCGGCGCCAACCCTTACCTTGGTGCGGTTATCGGTATGATCATGATCCATCCGAATCTGCAGAACGCCTGGACAGTTGCCACGGAAGGCGTACAGGCCACACAGAAAGTATGGTTCGGACTTTACTCCATTGACATGGTTGGATATCAGGGACATGTAATCCCGGTTATCATTGCAGTCTGGGTACTGGCACAGATTGAGAAGAGACTTCATAAAGTCGTACCTGCAATGTTCGATCTTTTTGTAACACCGCTTGTCAGCGTTTTTGTAACCGGCTATCTTACACTTTCCATTATCGGACCGATCTTCGTAACAGTTGAGAACGGACTTCTGGATGGAATCCAGTGGCTGATCGCTCTGCCATTCGGAATCGGAAGCTTTATCATGGGTGCTTTTTATGCACCGACAGTTGTTGCAGGTGTTCATCATATGTACACCATCATTGACCTTGGACAGCTCGCTAAATTCGGCGTTACCTACTGGCTGCCGCTTGCATCTGCAGCCAATATTGCACAGGGTGGTGCGGCTCTTGCCGTAGGCCTGAAATCAAAGAACCAGAAGGTCAAATCTATGGCTGTTCCGTCTGCATTAAGCGCATGTATGGGAATCACAGAGCCGGCGATCTTCGGTGTAAACCTTCGCTTTGGAAAGCCGTTTATCATGGGCTGCCTGGGTGGTGCATGCGGAGCACTTTTTGCTTCCATCACCAGTCTTGGTGCTACAGGAACAGGCGTTACCGGTATCTTCGGAATCCTGCTGTGCCTGAATAATCCGGTTTCTTATATACTCATGTTTGTCATCGCATTTGGTGTGGCTTTTGTACTCACATGGATGTTCGGATATAAAGACGAAGTACAGGAAACAGCTGGGAAAAATATTGAAACAGAGAAAAAGGCAGGTGCTCCGGCAGAGAATGCTGAGATGAAATCTGCGGAGAAAAAAACAGTTGAGAGCGGTGTGCAGACTCTCTATAGCCCGCTTGAGGGAACTGCGATCCCGCTTTCAGAAGTAAAAGATGCGACCTTTGCATCAGAAGTCCTTGGAAAGGGCATGGCAGTGATTCCGTCCAAAGGTGAGGTAAAAGCACCTTGCGACGCAACAGTTTCTACAATTTTTGACACAAAACATGCGATCGGCCTTGCAACAGACAGCGGTCTGGAACTGCTGATCCACATCGGGGTTGATACAGTTGAGCTTGGCGGTAAATTTTACACAGCACATGTAAAAGATGGAGACCAGGTCAAAAAAGGCCAGACACTGATCACTTTTGACATGGAGGAGATCAGAAAGGCTGGTTACGATGTGACCACACCGCTGATCGTAACAAATACAGATGATTACGAAGAAGTAAAAATGCTTACAGAAGGAACAGTAAACAACGGTTCTGAGGTACTGGAGGTAAAATAATGAGTTCTCTGACAAAAGTGCTTGCGGAGGAAGTAAGAAAAATCGAGGAAACGGCAGCAGTAGGAATGGCGATGCAGAAGAGCCGCCTGACACATCATCTGATGCCGCCGACCGGATGGCTGAACGATCCAAATGGATTATGCTGGTATAAGGGAAGATATCACGTGTTTTTTCAGTATTCTCCTTTTGAAGCCAACGGCGGTCTGAAATTCTGGGGACATTATTCCAGTGAGGATATGATCAATTGGAGATATGAGGGTGTTCCGCTTCTGCCTGACAGTGTTTATGACTGTCATGGTGTTTACTCAGGCTCTGCACTTGCAGAGGATGATAAACTTCATCTTTTTTATACAGGGAATGTGAAGATGGATGGAGATTATGATTACATTAACAACGGACGTTGTTCCAGCACTCTCCACGTGGAGAGTGAGGACGGCATCCGTTTTGGAACAAAAGAAGAGGCCATTTCCTGGACGGATTATCCGGAAAATTACACCTGTCATATCCGTGACCCGAAGGTGTGGAAGGACGGAGAAAAGTACCATATGATTCTGGGAGGACGCCAGAAAAGCGACAAAGGTGCAGTCCTTTTTTATAAATCTGATGATCTGAAGAACTGGACATTTGATCGTGACCTTACTACAGAGAATACATTCGGATACATGTGGGAGTGCCCGGATTTCTTTGCACTGGGTGACCAGGAGGTGCTTTCAGTTTCTCCCCAGGGACTGACAAGAGAGGAGTACCGTTTCCAGAATATTTACCAGTCCGGATATTTTATCCTGAAGGATGATAAGCCGGAGGAAAAAGATTTCCGGGAATGGGATTACGGCTTTGATTTCTATGCACCACAGACATTCCAGGATGGAAAAGGCAGAAGGATCATCATCGGCTGGATGGGAATGCCGGATGCTGATGAAGAGTATGTGAATCCTACAGCAGAGAGCGAAGGCTGGCAGCATTGTTTGACTGTTCCGAGAGAAGTTACATATAAGAAGGGAATGCTTTATCAGTATCCGGTGGAAGAACTGAACGGACTTAGAATGGATGGGATTTCTGTCAGCGGTTCTGATGTGGAGCTTCCGGTTAATGGACCATTTGATCTGGATATTAAGGTCAAAGGTGAGCAGGGCAAGATAAGAATTGGGGAAAACCTTTTCCTGGATTATCAGGACGGAAATATTTCATTAGCTCTCTCCGAAAAAGCTGGCGCAGGGCGAAAAGTGCGTAAGGCGCATATTCCATCCGGTAAGGTTGAAACTCTCAGAATCCTTGCAGATACCACTGCAGTGGAGATCTATGCGAATGGCGGAGAAATTGTTTTTTCTACCAGGTATTATCCGGAGACGGATGAGCAGACTGTGAAGGTGGAAGCAGCGGAAGTTGATGGAAAGATTTATAAACTGAAGAATTGTGTGATGGAGTAGGTTCTTTTGTTTCACAATTCATATTCACAGAAATAAAAAATGAACGTATAATAAAGCAGGTGGGAAAATCCGCAGCCGGAATCCCAGCCTGCTTTATCTTTGTTATAAGTGAAATACAAGAATTGTGCCGGCTGCTTGAGTATAGAAGGATGGCTGCTGAAGAAATGCTGGCGGCTGTCTTTACATAGAATATTTGCACAAAAGAGGAGACTGCTATGAACTATACATACATCGTGCAGTGTGCAGACGGCACGCTCTACACCGGCTGGACAAACTGCCTTGCCAGGCGGATGAAAGCGCACAATGAAGGCAAGGCAGGTGCCAAATATACCCGGGCCAAGAGACCGGTGAAGCTGGTGTACTACGAAGGCTTTGCCACAAAGGAAGAGGCTATGAGCAGGGAGTACCGGATCAAGCAGCTGACGAGGGAGAAGAAGCTGGAGTTGATGAAATTCTGAATGTCGATAAGCATTTCGATACTTCAAGTGACTTCAAAGGTGTGGAGCATTATGCAGCGTAATTGAAAGATAAGGATATGTGTTTGCTGAATCTTATTGGTACCTCAACATAACAACTGAATCAAAGGTATCCCCATTGTCGATCCACTGACAGCTGCCATCATTTTTTTCACAGATATCTTCAATTATGGACAGGCCGAATCCATGGTTGGGGATATCTTTTTTTGATGTTTTGTGGTTGAAAGGTTTTTGCAGAATTTGTCGAAATGTTTTGATTGCACGTTCGCCCATATTGTGCTAAGGTAAAGAAAAGCATTTCATTTCTATTCTGTTCAGCGACAGGAATAAACTGCTGAAGATTTACAATTGAAGGCAGTTATGTTGAATATCAATAAAGGCCATAACCGGAAACTGATGGAAACCTGCAGAACGCTTCACGACTACGCAGAATACACTTCCCGGGTACGTGAATATGCTGCGAGGATGCCACTGGATGAAGCTGTGGAGCGGGCGATCACGGAGTGTATAAGTGAGGGGATACTGGCAGATTTTCTGAGAAAGAATCGTGCGGAGGCGAAAAAAGTGAGTATATACGAATATGATGAAGAGAGGCATATGAGACAGACGAGAGAAGAGGGCGTTGAGGAAGGCTATGCCAATGGACTGACCTAGGGAATTGAGCAAACAGCGGTTAAGTTGATTAAAACGAGACTTCTTACAGATGAACAAATTAAAGAAGTGACCGGTTTAAGCCAGTCTCAGATAGAGGCTTTGCGAAAAAACGAAAATACTCAATAATCACATCATTGTATAAAACCAATCATATAGCTAAAAAAATACATCGAAAACCAATCACATCAAAAAAATCTCTCTCAGAGCGCTTAACCATTTAAATTCCTGCCACACAGCGAATATAAATGTCTAGCTTCCTCTGGAAGAGATCGCATCTTTACATTTCTGATCAATGAATCCCCATTCCGGCAACAAAGAAATACATCACAACGAAATGGCACATACTTCCCAGCATTACGAAAATATGAAACACCTCATGAGATCCAAAATTTTTATGTTTTGCATTGAAGATAGGCAGCTTCAGTGCGTAGATGATACCTCCGATGGTATAGATGATGCCGCCGGCCAGAAGCCAGCCGAACCCTGCGCGGGGCAGGTTGTGGAAGATCGGGACGAAGGCCAGAACACAGAGCCATCCCATTCCGATGTAGATCACGGAAGAGAGCCATTTCGGGCAGTTGATCCAGCAGCCCTTAAGGATCATTCCGATGATGGCAACAGTCCATACAAGTGCACAGAGGATATAGCCGGTGCGGCCGTGAAGGACAATTAAGCATACCGGAGTATAGCTGCCTGCGATCATGACGAAAATCATCATGTGATCCATTTTTTTCAGGCGGCGGTTTACTTTGGCGGTGGAGTCTACGGAATGATAAAGAGTGCTGGCCAGATAAAGAAGGATCATGGTCAGGATGAAAACACTCACTGCAAAAACATGAAGCATATCAGCGCTTCTGGCAGCTTTCACGATCAGCGGAGTGGCTCCGGCAGCTGCAAGAAGCATGGCGATTCCGTGTGTAATCGCGCTTCCCGGGTCTTTTAATTTAAATTTCATGATATAACACCTCCTGGATACAGAAAAATAATGTAGAAATCGATAGAACAACATATAGTATTCAAAACTACATATCAAGTATACGAATACTATACCACTCTTGTTCGAAAATGCAACCCCTTTTTCGTAAAATTTTATGTGGAATTAACATAAGTTTGCCTTGAAGTAAACATTCAGTCAGTATACTTATTCAGGATAAAAAAGCTGTTGTTCACAGAGTGAGCAGTAACAAATAAACAAGTCGGTCGGGCGACACGACAAAACAGGAGGAAAAAATGACAGATACTATATACATGAACAGGGAATTATCCTGGTTGAAATTTAATGAGAGAGTGCTTGAGGAGGCGGAAAATCAGGATAATCCATTGTGCGAACGGCTGACCTTTGCATCTATTTATCAGAGTAATCTGGATGAGTTTTACATGGTAAGAGTAGGTTCACTGGTCGATCAGATGTTTCTTTCCAAGGATATTCGTGAAAATAAAACAAATATGACACCAAAGGAACAGTTGGAAGCGGTCCTTTCAAGAACCAGAAAATTAAATCGAAAAAGAGATGTGATTTATGAGGAGATCATGGACAGCCTGAAAGAATATGGCGTTCAGATGCTTAATTTCCATAAGATCGAAAAAGAAGACAGGAACTATCTGGAACGCTATTTTGAGGCAGAAGTAGCACCGGTGATCTCACCATCTATTGTAGGGAAAAGACAACCATTTCCATTTCTCAGAAACAGGGAAATTTATGCAGTCGTAGTTCTTGAAACTAAAAAAGGAAAAGAGAAGCTTGGAATTATCCCATGCAGCAGTACAGGTATCCAGCGCCTGATCCCGGTACCTGGAAAAGAGGGAACCTATATGCTGTCTGAGGAACTGATCCTTCACTTTGTTTCAAAAATATTCAAGGGTTACCACATCAAGGCGAAATCTCTTCTGCGTATCACAAGAAATGCGGATATTGATGCAGATGCTCTCTATGATGAAGATCTGGATTACCGTGAATTTATGGTAGAGATGATCAAAGCCAGAAAGAAACTTGCACCGATCCGTCTGGAGCTTTCCAGAGAGATGGATGGTGATGTCGTGGAGACACTGTGCGATTATCTGGATGTAAATAAGAATTTTGTATTCCGTGGAGATACACCGTTGGATCTTTCATTTGTATTCCAGATCCAGGACGGCCTTCGTAAAAAAACAGAGCTTTTTTATGAAAAAAGAATTCCGCAGAAGTCACCGCAGTTTAATACGACAGAGCCGATCCTTGACCAGATCGCCAAAAAAGACCGTTTTCTCTCTTATCCATATGAAAGCATTAAACCGTTTCTGACCATGCTTCATGAAGCTGCCAATGATAAAGATGTAGTTTCCATAAAAATGACTCTCTACCGTGTGGCTAAACAGAGTAAAGTCGTGGAAGCTCTTATCGAGGCAGCAGAGAACGGTAAAGAAGTATTTGTGCTGGTAGAGCTGAAAGCGCGTTTTGATGAAGAGAATAATATCGAATGGTCCAGACTTCTGGAAGATGCAGGCTGTCATGTGATTTACGGACTGGACGGTTATAAAGTTCATTCCAAGCTTTGCCAGATCGTCAAGAAAAAAGGCGGAAATGTGGAATATTATACACAGATCGGAACCGGAAACTACAATGAGAAAACGGCCCGTCTGTATACAGATCTTTCTCTGATGACTGCTGATCCGAAAATCGGAACAGAAGCAGCGCAGGTATTCCAGGCTCTGGCCATGGGAGAAACTGTTGAAGATATGGATCATCTGCTTGTGGCACCGAAATGCCTGCAGAATAAGGTGCTGGCAATGATCGACGCAGAAATCGAGCATGCAAAGGCCGGAGAACCGTCTTATATTGGACTAAAAATGAATTCCCTGACTGATAAGCGGATCATAGATAAGCTGGCAGAAGCGTCCTGTGCAGGCGTACATGTTAATATGATCGTCCGTGGTATCTGCTGTCTTATTCCTGAGGTGGAAGGAAAAACAGAGAATATTCACATCATCAGCATTGTGGGACGTTTCCTGGAGCACTCCCGTATTTATATTTTCGGAACGCAGGAAAGAGCGAAGATATATATTGCATCTGCTGATTTTATGACAAGAAATACCCTTCGCCGTGTGGAAGTAGCAGCACCGATAGAGGATCCGGATATCCGTATGCAGATCCAGGAAATGTTTGTAACTATGCTCAGCGACAACCGGAAGGCACGGAAAATGAACAGTAAAGGTAATTATAAAATTGAAGAGTCAGATAATGCGCCGCTGAATTCCCAGGAGGTGTTTTTACAGCAGGCATATGCGAATGCAGCACCCGAAGGAAAAGAGCAGTGATAATCAGGCAGAAAATTGCAAAATCCACTCCTGACGGAATACAGGTTTTCTTTGATAATATAACTGTCATGTGATAAGATAAAAGCAGTATTTTGTATAAAAACAGTTACCGGTCACAAATATTAACTGGAAACATGCAAACTGGAAGGGAGTAGTTTATGGCACACAAAAGAGTAGTGCTCTGTTTGTTAGGAACTGTTTTGGCAGCATCCATGTTGAGCGGATGTGCCGGAAAGAAGTCAGACCCTGTTACAATTACTGTATGGACATATTATAATGGAGATCAGCTTGACACATTCAACAATCTGGCAGAGAAATTTAATGAAACAGTTGGTAGGAAGCAGGGAATTACGGTAGATAGCAAGAGCCTTGGAACGGTAGAAGACCTGGAAAAAAATGTTCTGGCAGCAGCAGACGGAGAGGTTGGAGCTTCCGAAGTTCCGAATATTTTTTCTGCATATGCTGATACAGCATATACCATGGATCAGAAGGACATGCTGGTAGATATTTCTGGTTATCTTACAGATAAGGAAAAAGAACAATATGTAGAGGGGTATCTGAAAGAAGGAGACTTCTCAGATGATGGAAGTATTAAGATATTTCCGGTTGCGAAATCAACAGAGCTGCTTTTTCTCAATGATACAGACTGGCAGAAATTTGCAACGGATACAGGTGCGGAATATGATGATCTGAAGTCAATAGAAGGACTTGTAGAAACAGCAGAGAAATATTACAACTGGACAGATGAACAGACTCCGGATCAGCCAAACGACGGAAAGGCATTGTTTGGCCGTGATGCAATGGCCAATTACATTCTGGTAGGAGCCCAGGAACTTGGCTGTGATATTTTTGAAGTCAAAGATGAAAAAATGACTCTGAATTTTGATAAGGATGTAATCCGTACTTTGTGGGATAATTATTATGTTCCATATATCAGGGGATATTTTTCCGCGTCAGGACGTTTCCGCAGTGATGATGTAAAAACCGGAAATGTACTTGGCTATGTTGGTTCAACATCCAGTGCCACATTCTTCCCGACGGAAGTAACAAATGACAGTGGAGATACTTATGATATTTCACTGAAAGTACTTCCAAGTCTAAATTTAAGGACGGCGATGATTACGCTGTACAGCAGGGCGCCGGAATGGTTGTGACCAAGGCTCTGATGAAGAGATTAAAGCCAGCGTGGAATTTTTGAAGTGGTTCACGAAACCGGAGAACAATATTGATTTTTCCGTTGGTTCCGGCTATCTTCCGGTAACAAATGAAGCCAACAGCATTGATAAGATCAAATCTGTTGAGTCTGATATCAGCAGCTCTATGGAAGAGATCCTTACGAAATCTGTAGATGAGATCAATAATAACAACCTGTATTATATGCATGCATTCGAGAATGGAAATGATGCAAGAACTGTCCTTCAGGAAGCGTTCGAAGATGTTGCACAGCAGGATCGCGCAACGGTAGAAGAACGTCTGACAGAAGGACAGAGTGCACAGGAGGCAGAAGCTGAGTTTCTGTCGGATGATTATTTTGAAAACTGGTATCAGAATGTCCTTTCAGAGCTTCAGGCGTATGAAGGCTAACGCCGACTGAAGTCTCAGGAAGGAGGAGCTGCTGATCATGAAAAAAAAAGGAGAAATCCATTTTTCGTACGATCCTGACAGCTATGTTGATGGTTCTTGGAATCGAGATACTGCTTCTGGTGGCTGCTTTAAGCATCAGTCATGTGAGCAGTCAGCTGGATCAGAATGCAGTTGATATTCTGAAAAAACAGGTGGATAACAGAAGCAGTTATCTGGAGAGCATTCTGTCTTCAGATCAGAATCTTTCAAATCTTTCAGAACGGATCAATGAAGTGACGGAAGAGCTGATTGATTCCGGTGAGATAGATATTCAGAATATCGGAACAAATAAAGAAGATTATCTGCCGTTGATGAAGTGTATTAATGAGTCAATGATCAGTACTATGAGGCGGAGAGCAGTTACAGGAATTTTTGTAGCCTTTAACACAGAGGATCTGGACGAAAAAGGCCAGAAAGATGTGATTCCTGCTTTGTATATAAGAGATCTGGATCCGGATTCCCTGCCAGCGCGGAAGAATACAGATCTTCTGATGGAGAGATCGCCGGTTGAGCTGGTTAAGACGATGGGAATCTCCACGGATAAGGGATGGAAATCGAATCTGGCTCTTTCGGATGAAAGTACGAAAAGGATCATGTATCCTGTTTTTCAGGCTGCATATAAAGACCATGGTCAGCTAGAGGCATCAGATTATGGACACTGGTCAACGGAAGAATATACACTGGATGGAGATAACCGTCCTGCGATCGCTTACTCTGTTCCACTGATCCTTTCGGATGGAACTGTTTATGGCGTTATTGGAGTTGAACTTCTCTCGGAATATCTGAATACACAGATACCTTATGAGGAACTGCAGAATGAAGGCGAAGGCACTTATATTCTGGCATATACGAAGTCATCATTAAAAGATGACGGAATCGTTATCTCAGGAATCGGAGGGATCAATGGAAAAAATCTCTCCGATGAAGAAGTATTGAGAAACAGTGAACTGACATTGTACAAAAACAGCTACGGAGATTATCAGCTGGATCTGACGGGAAAAAGATATTATATATCAATGAAACCGATCCAGCTGTACAACCGAAATGCTCCTTTTTCAGATGAGCAGTGGGTTCTGCTGGGGGTTGTAGAAAACAATCAGCTGTTCTCTTTCTCAAGACATGTGCTTCGGATACTGATGTTTACCGTTTTAATGACTGTAGTGGTCGGTGTTCTCAGCAGCCTGATCGTCAGCCTCCGTCTGGCACGGCCTGTGCGAAAGCTTTCTTCGGAAGTTGCAGAAGCACAGAAAAATAACAGTACATCGCTGAAGTTTTCCAATACGGGAATCCGGGAGCTGGATCAGTTTGCAGGTGCGATCATGCAGCTGAACAAGGATATGGTAACAGTATCTACGAAATTTCTGCGCATTATGGAAATGGCCAGTGTGGAGCTTGGCGGATTTGAGGTCCGTACCGATATCAACAGCGTTTATGTGACAGATAATTTCTTTTCCATGCTTGGAATGGAACGTGATTCGGACGAAATTCTTGATGCGGACAGTTTTGTGAAGATCGTGAAAAATTTTGAAAGTGAATGTTCTTATACAACGGGCAGCGATAACGCAAAAGTATATTGTGTGAAGTATGATGACGGAGATGTCCGTTATGTCCGAATGGAGATCAACAAAGAGATAAACAGGTGTATCGGTCTTGTGGAAGATGTGACGAAAGTTACCAGAGAGCGTATGAGCATTGAATATGAGAGAGATTATGATACGCTGACCGGACTTTACAATAGACGTGCTTTCCAGAGAGAAAGTGAGAAGTTGTTCCGCGAGCATCCGGAGAAGCTGAAACATGCGGCATTTGTGATGATCGATATGGATAATCTGAAATATACGAATGATAATTTCGGACATGATTTTGGTGACAGATACATTTACGAGGCTGGAAAAGGCTTTGCAGATTACGCACCAAAAGGAACTATCTGTTCCAGAATCTCCGGTGATGAGTTCAATCTTCTTTTCTATGGTTACGACAGTCAGGATGAGATACGCAAGGTGATCGCTGAAGTAAAAGCTGCTATTGACAGGAAGTGTATAGTGCTTCCAAGCGGAAGAAAACTTAAGTTAAGCATTTCAGGCGGCATTTGCTGGTATCCGGAGAACACAAAAGATCTGAAACTGATGAAAAAATATGCAGATTTTGCAATGTATCAGGTTAAGCGTTCTGCGAAAGGCAATATTCAGGAGTTTGATCCGGATGTTTATAACAGGAATGCCAGTGAGGAACAGCAGAGAAAACAATTCCGGCAGCTGATCCGAAGAGAGGAACTTCGGTATTACTATCAGCCAATTGTATCTGCAGTTACCGGAAAAATCTATGCGCTCGAAGCACTGATGCATGTTGAGCTGCCAACACTGAAATTACCGGAAGATGTAGTAAGACTTGCCAAAGAAGAGAAGTGTCTCCATGAGCTCGAGCGGATTACGTTTTTCCGGGCGGCAGAAGGTTATGTTCAGCTGAGGGAGTGTGGTGATGTAAGGGGTGATGAACTTCTGTTTATCAAATCTATTGCCAGCGAGAGCATCAGTAATGATGAGTGCAGGGAATTTAACCGGAAATATGGTGATCTTCAGCCGCAGCTGGTTCTGGAGATCACAGAGCAGGAATCCTTGAACAAGAAAGCTCTTGAGAAGAAAAATATGCCGGGATTCCTTGGTGCTATTGCGTTGGATGATTATGGGAGTGGCTACAACAGTGAGAAGAGTCTGCTTGCTATTTCACCGCAGTATATTAAGGTGGATATGGCAATCATCCGGGATATTGATATAGATCCTGATAAACAGCAGATTGTAGTAAATATTGTAAATTATGCGCATCAGCGAGGAATGTATATCGTAGCAGAAGGTATCGAAACTTCGGCAGAGCTTGAGAAGGTTCTGGAGCTTGGAGTGGATCTGCTTCAGGGCTATTATCTGGCAAGGCCGGCAGCAGTGCCGGGAGAGATCAATTCCGAAGCAATAGAAATTATTAAGAACAGAAGTCGGGAAGTGTGATACTTCCCGGCTTTTTTATCTGTTTGACAATACATATTTATCCCATTTTTTCACATAATAACCATACAGATAAATAAACGTCTGCAGTAAATATAAAATTACTGTACAGCAGCAATCAGATAAAAAATGCAGGAGGAAAAAGACAAGATGAAAGCAACAGGAATTGTTCGCCGGATCGACGACCTGGGCCGGGTGGTGATCCCGAAAGAGATACGAAAGACTCTTAAGATCAAAGAAGGAACACCTTTGGAGATCTTTACAGACAGAGAAGGACAGATCATTCTGAAGAAATATTCTCCTATTGGTGAGCTGAATAATTTTGCCGAAGAATACGCGGAGGCACTGGTGCAGACAACCGGGCTGACAGCTTGTATCACAGACAGGGATGTAGTGGTGGCAGCGGCAGGAAGCGGAAGCAGGGAGCTTGATGGAAAAGAGATCAGCACAGAACTGGATGAGGTGATTTCCGGGAGGGAAGCACGGCTCATTAATGGGACCGACCGTGAAGATGTGTCGGTAATTCTCGGGCACAAGGACAGCTTTACCGGAAAAATGATCCAGCCGATCTTATGTGCAAGTGATGCCATAGGATCTGTGATACTTCTTGGAAAATCTGATAAGAACGTACTGGGCGAAAAAGAACGCGCGTTGGTAAAGACAGCTGCGAGTTTCCTGGGAAGACAGATGGAACAGTGAAATCCTTATGGCGGCGGAGCACATCTCTGTGGAAAGCTGTGATACTCTTCCAGAGTAAGATTGGTGATCGTCAGCCAGGACGCCAGCGGTTTTGTCACATAGCGGATGTGCCAGGGTTCGCAAGGCATGCCTGTGATCGCTTCTTTATTTTCAGGATATCGGAGAATAAAGCCATAGAGTGAAGCATTACGCTTCAGCCACTGTCCTTCTCTGGTGGAAGCAAATTTTTCGCACAGTTCCATATGGATGGCAGGACAGGAAACATCAAGGGCCAGCCCGCTCTGATGTTCGCTGGTACCTGGAGCAGCCACAAATCTGCTCCCTGTAAAAAGCTCCTTTTGTCTTTGGAAAGAGCGGTAGCCGGAGACTGCCCACAGATTCAGGCCGGACTTATGGCAGGCATGGAAGAGCTGGGAAGCCGCCTTTGCAGCCTGGTATTCCAGAAGCCGTTTTGAATCTCCCGGTGCAGCCTCAAAAGGCAGCCCGATATCAATAAGATGTTCTGGCACAAAAGCTTCCGGCAGCGGATGTTCCCTGCTGATCAGCCGGTATAAAAATCTCTGTGCATAAAACCCCCCCTTTCCTTATCCATAAGCTTATGATAAGAAAAGGGGTTTATGATTATTTTATCTTAGAGAGCTTTCTCACTCATTTCTTCCAGAAGAGCTTTTTTCATGTCGTAAAGTGACTGGGAAAGATCTACATATACTTTCTGCGGATTTACAAAACGTCTGGATTCATCCCAAAGAGTATTTTGCTCTTTTTTGCAGTAGTCACGGAGTTCCATGACAGATGGAGATGTGTAAACGCTCTTTCCACCTTTAATAACCGGAACAAGAAGCTCGCGGAGTTCGTAGGTTCCGCCGAGAACTTTAGTCTTCTTCCAGGTGTCAACCGGGTCGAAGATGACCATGGTCTCTTCAGGATCAAATTTCTCATCTGCAAGGCAGATCAGGTCAGCTTTGATCTTGCCGGTTTTCTTGCTGTAGATACGGTATACAGTCTTGTTGCCGGGGTTGGTAACTTTCTCTGTGTTCTCGGAAAGTTTGATCTTCGGTACAAAGGTATCGCTGTCAGCGTCCTTTACTGCGGCAAGTTTGTATACGCCGCCGAAAGCAGGATTGTCGTCTGCTGTGATCAGTTTCGTTCCAACACCCCAGGAATTGATCTTGGCATCCTGAGCTTTCAGGCTCTCGATCAGATACTCGTCAAGATCACTGGATGCGGAAATAGTAGCATCATCAAAACCTGCAGCTGCAAGCATCTTATAAGCTTTCTTGGAAAGGTATGCCAGGTCTCCGCTGTCGATGCGGATTCCGTAATTCTTCAGCTGGATGCCTTCCTCACGCATCTCTTCGAATACGCGGATAGCATTTGGCACACCGGATTTCAGCACATCGTAGGTGTCTACCAGAAGTGTGCAGGAATTAGGATAAAGTTTCGCATATGTCTTGAATGCTGTGTACTCATCCGGGAAGCTCATGATCCAGGAATGAGCATGTGTTCCAAGTACAGGAACATCAAACATCTGGCCGGTCAGTACGTTGGAAGTACCGGCACATCCGCCGATTATTGCAGCTCTGGCACCAAAGATACCGGCATCAGGACCCTGTGCACGACGAAGACCGAATTCCATGATCGGCTCACCCTTGGCTGCGTGGCATACACGTGCGGCCTTGGTAGCAATCAGGCTCTGGTGGTTCATGATGTTTAAGATAGCAGTCTCAACAAGCTGAGCCTCCATGATCGGCGCGATAACCTTGACCATAGGCTCTCTCGGGAAGATTACGGTTCCTTCCGGGATCGCGTAGATATCACCGGTAAACTTGAAGCTGCTTAAATACTCAAGAAAATCTTCTTCAAAAATCCCAAGGCTTCGCAGATAGGTAATGTCTTCTTCTGTAAAACGAAGGTTTTCGATATATTCGATCATCTGCTCCAGTCCGGCACAGATGGCGAAACCACCGCCGTTTGGATTATTGCGGTAAAACATATCGAAGATTACGGTCTGGTTGGTCGGGTTTTTGAAATATCCCTGCATCATGGTAAGCTCATAGAGGTCCGTGAGCAGGGTAAGGTTATTTGCTCGCATATTATTCTCCTTTGGATGCCTCCGGATATTGTGACCGGAGGGGAATACACGGTAGTTTCCGTTCTTTTTAATTATAAGGCTTATTATACCACAAAGGAGTGGATTGTAAATTTTTTTTAAGTCAGAGGGGTATTTTAAATTTCCGGAAAGCCGCATAAAATAAGGCTTTCCGGCATCTTTGGAAAAAGTTTTTTTGAAG
>ENA-OQHY01000627-OQHY01000627.1-human-gut-metagenome-genome-assembly--contig:-NODE-627-length-19268-cov-4.783710_pt1 | contig 19268 bp, 21 predicted proteins | sample MGYA00242570_ERZ504733 | MGnify/ENA primary metagenome ERZ504733 (study PRJEB26092, sample SAMD00036219) | human gut metagenome | host: Homo sapiens | study: EMG produced TPA metagenomics assembly of... | reverse complement strand
AAAAGAAATGATTGATATGTTTGAAACTCTTGCTCACTTTCCGGATACAGTAATGATGCTAAGAAACGGCGATAATACTGTTGATGCTCATTCGTTGATGGGATTTTTTGCAATTGACGAAAAAATTCCGATTGAACTTCTTCTTGAATCAGAACCTGATGATAATCTCAAACAGGCGATTTCTAAATTTGCTTTTGTTAATGCATAAAAATAATATATACATACTGTTAAGCCCTATGACCAAAGTCATAGGGCCTTTTTGTTTGCACTTTTAGTTATGAATTTTTGTCAACAACATGAAACTTTTTAAGGTTTCCTGTCTTTTCGCTTCTCTTGTCAAGTTCGGCAAGAACATCTTCAAGCGGAATGCCAAGCTTTACCATCATTACAGTAAGATGATAGATAAGGTCTGCAATTTCATAAACAGTTTCGCTGTTATCATCGTTTTTTGCCGCAATGATTGTTTCACTGCACTCCTCGCCTACTTTTTTAAGAATCTTGTCAATTCCTTTATCAAGAAGGTAGCAAGTGTATGAACCCTCTTTTGGATTATCTCGTCTGTTTTCTACTGTAGCATAAAGTGCTTCAAGAACTTCTCTGTCGTTCATATTAAAATTCTCCTCATTTTAATTTTTTAAAAAAGCAGGAATGATTTCCCGTGTGGCAGGCCGCACCTGTCTGTTCAACTGTGATGAGCAATGTATCGTCGTCGCAGTCGGCATATATATCAATTACCTTTTGTAAATGACCTGATGTTGCACCCTTGTTCCAAAGCTCCTGACGGCTTCTTGACCAGAACCATGTGTAACCGGTTTCAAAAGTTTTTTGCATACTTTCACGGTTCATATATGCAAGCATAAGTACCTCACCCGTTGACTTTTCCTGAATAATTGCGGGAATAAGTTCGAATTTTACAAAATATTTATCAAGATCCATAATTACCTCAGATTTCATTTGTTACTTCAATTGCCTGTTTCAAATCAAGTGAACCTGTGTAAATAGCCTTACCGCAGATTGCACCGTAAACATCGAGTTCTGCAAGATTTATGATATCTTTGAGAACTGCAACACCGCCGCTTGCGATAATATTACAGCTGACTTCGTGAGCAAGGTCATCAAGCTGTTTAAGGTTAGGACCTGCAAGAGTACCGTCCTGATCAATGTCTGTGAACACAATAGTCTTTACTCCGACATTTTCCATACGCTTTGCAAGCTCAATGTAGTTGATTTCCGAATTGTCAATCCAACCTTCTGCACGAACCATGCCGTCCTTTGCATCAATGCCAACTACAATTCTCTCACCGTATTCTTTTACGGCATCAATAACAAGCTGCTGGTTTTTAACTGCGGCTGAACCGAGAATAACACGGTTTATTCCTCTTGAAAGATAATATTCAACCGCTTTCATATCACGGATTCCTCCGCCAACCTCAACAGAAAGTCCCGAGGCTTTTGCAACATCCGCAATAAGATCGGCATTAACAAGCTTTGCATCTTTTGCACCGTCAAGGTCAACCATATGCATCCACTCTGCACCTGCGTCAGCAAAGCCCTGAGCGGCAATATACGGGGACTCTGCTACCTTCTGAACGGTTGCATAATCACCCTTGAAAAGACGGACACAATTGCCGTCTTTTATGTCAATAGCTGGTAAAATAATCATTATAACACTCCTTTAGTAGAAAGAAGTACATTTGAAGAATTTTGCTTTACTGCAAGACGGAGTGCGTGTGCGCAAGCCTTGTACAAAGCCTCTGTGATATGGTGAGAGTTGTCACCGTAAACAGATTTGAGGTGAAGTGTGATTTGTGCGTTAAATGCAAATGCACGCATAAATTCTACTGTCATTGAACAGTCATAGCCGCCGCATCTTTCCTGCGGAAAATCAGCATCGAATACAAGATAAGGTCTGCCGCTGATGTCAACAGATGCAAACGCAAGCGCTTCGTCCATAGGAACATAAAAACTGCCGAATCTCTCAATTGACTCTTTGGTTGAAAGAGCCTCTGCAAATGCTTTGCCGAGAACTATACCTGTGTCTTCAACGGTGTGGTGCTCGTCAACATAGAGGTCGCCTTTTACCGAAACCTCAAGTCCGAATCTGCCGTGAGTGGCAAACGAATTGAGCATATGTCAAAAAAGCCTATGCCTGTATCAATTTTAATATCGCCGCCGTCAAGATTTAGTTTTAGCTTTATGTCGGTTTCCTTCGTTTTACGCTCAACATATGCACTGCGCATATAATCACCTCGATAAATAAGTTTTAATGCAACTTATCAGTCTTCGTTTTCTTCTTCTGTGCCAACGGAAATTCTGATGTAATCGCCCATAAAACGGATTACAATTGAATTGTCCTTGAGATAGTTCCACAAGTCTTTGCCGAATGACGTTTTAACAAAAACAAAGTTTGCACAACTGTTGTAAACCTTAAAATCATCGGAAAGAGCAGACAACTCCAATAAGTCATTATACAGCTTTTCTCTGTTTCTGACAATTGTTTTTTGTCTGTTTTTGAGATAATCTTTATTTTTATATATTATACTGCCGACAACCTGAGAAAATGTGTTCACATTGTACGGAGATTTTACCGCTTTTACAGCTCTTGAAATTGTTTCATTTGCAACGGCAAAACCGAGTCTGAGTGCCGCTGAGCCTACTGCCTTTGATGCGGTTCTGAAAATAATGAGATTTGAATACTTTTCAACCTCATTTATAAGACTCTGATCCCAGAAATCCATATATGCTTCGTCAAGAATTACAAGTGCATTTACGCTTGTAACAAGCCTGCGTGCATCTTCGGCGGTCATACCCTGCCCTGTCGGATTGCATGGGTTTGAAAAAAGCAGAAGTTTGATATTGTCACGATTTACCTTTTCAATAAGTGCGTCCGTATTAATTGAAAGGTCGTCGGATTTGATAAATGTGTCACATTCGACCTCACAGATTGATGAATAGAATTTGTACATTGAAAAATCGGGAGCAACGCAAAGCATCCTATCCCCTTTTTCCATAAATGCGGCTTCAATCAAAAAGATAAGTTCATCTGAGCCGTTGCCTGCGGTTACATATTTGGGATTGATTCCGTAATAATCCGCAAAAGCCGTAACAACCTTTTCCGCAAGCGGATCGGGATAGCGGTTGAAATCAATTGTATCAATTGCATTTTTGATTTCTTCTTTGACGAAATCAGGATAATTTTCGGGACATTCGTTTGCATCAAGTCGAATTTTATATGTACCGCTGATTGGTTCATACGGTTCAAGTTCACGAATTTTTTTGTTTAATTCATAAGACATTGCATAACTTCCATTCTTATTTCATATCAAAACGCACTTTAATTGAATTTGCGTGTGCAGTAAGTCCTTCTGTTTCTGCAAAGCGAACTACATCTTCGGCATCTTTTCTCAAAGCGTCTTCCGTATAGTAAATAAAGCTTGATTTCTTTACAAAGCTGTCTACCGAAAGAGGTGAGAAAAATCTTGCCGTGCCGCTTGTCGGAAGAACATGGTTAGGACCTGCAAAATAGTCGCCCAGAGGTTCGGGACTGTAGTTGCCGAGAAATACAGAGCCGGCATTATCAAGCTTGCCGACATACTCCATTGGGTTTTCACAACAAACCTCAAGATGTTCGGGAGCAAGCTCGTTAGCAAATTCAATCGCCTGTGACATATCACTGCATACAATAACTGCACCGAAATTGTCAACCGACGAACGGATAATATCTTTTCTTGAAAGAGCGGTCATCTGCTTTTCAAGCTCTTTTTCAGTTTCTTTTGCAAGCTCCTCGCAGTCGGTAAGAAGAATTGCAGATGCAAGCCTGTCATGCTCTGCCTGACTCATAAGGTCTGCGGCAAGGAATTTTGGATTTGCAGACTTATCGGCAATGATGAGTATTTCACTCGGACCGGCAATCATATCAATGTCAACTGTTCCGTAAAGAAGTTTTTTTGCTGTCGCAACAAAGATGTTGCCGGGCCCTACGATTTTATCAACCTTTGGTACGGATTCTGTACCGTATGCAAGTGCGGCTACTGCCTGTGCACCGCCCATGAGGAAGATTCTGTCAACACCTGCTACCTTTGCGGCGGCGATGATATTCGGATTCGGTGTACCGTCCTTCTGCGGAGGTGTACACATAATAATTTCCTCAACACCTGCAATTTTAGCGGGAACTGCGTTCATAAGAACTGATGAGGGATATGCGCAGTGCCGCCCGGAACATATATACCTACTCTTTTAAGGCCTCTGATTCTCTGTCCCATCATTACGCCGTTATTCTTTGTTGTGAGCCAGCTTTGCTGAACCTGTCTTTTATGGAAGTCTGCAATATTTGCGGCTGCCTTTTTGATTGTTTCGAGATAATCCTTATCGCATTTTTCAATAAGGCTGTCGATTTCATCGGAAGTAATTTCTACCTTTTCAGGTGCTTTTCCGTCAAATTTAACGGTATATTCCTTTACGGCTTTATCACCGTTTTCTGCAACATTTTCGATGATTTCCGAAACAATCGGAACTACATTTTTATCTGAATTCTGTGCTCTCTTTTTGAGCAAATCAATAAATTCATATTCGTTTTTTCCGTCTGCTACAACAGTTGTAATCATTTTGTGACAGCCTCCAGTTTCTTCTGCAATTCTTCAATTTCAGCCTTGCGCAGTTTAAGACTTGCTGTATTGGCAATAAGTCTTGCTGAAATATCACATACCCATTCAATTACTTCAAGTCCGTTAGCCTTGAGCGTTGAACCTGTTTCTACTATATCTACAATACCGTCTGCAAGACCTACAAGAGGAGCAAGTTCAACCGAGCCCTCAATCTTAATGATTCTTACATCCATATTTTTATCGTCAAAAAATGCCCTAGTTACATTGGGATACTTTGACGCAATTGTCTTTGTTTTGTAACCGCCGTAAAATCGGAGTCCTTTTTTGTAGCAAGAGCAAAACGGCATTTACCGAATCCTAAGTCGAGAAGTTCATAAAAAGATGAACCGTTTTCAAGAATTGTATCCTTGCCAACGACACCAAGGTCACACACACCGTGCTCAACATATGTAATTACATCTGCGGCTTTCGCAAGCACAACTTCAAAATCATTATTGCCGATCGGAAGAATAAGCCTTCTTCCCTTGTTTTTTACTTCATCACAATTATATCCGATTTTTTCTAGAAGTTCAATTGTGGTCTTTTCAAGTCTGCCCTTTGTCAGAGCAATTCTTAATGGTTTCATATTTAATCCTTTCCGACAGCTTGATTATATACTTTCAACTTTTGCAATTCCTCTTGATTTTGCAAACTGTTCTGTTTCTTCAAGAGTTTCAAGTACGCTGAACTGTGCCTGTATTCCCTTTTCGTTAAGCTCGTCAACATATCTGAGAGCCTTCATTTCATGTCCGTTTTCTGCAAAAACGAGAACATCGGGATTATCTGAATAATTTACATCATCATCGGAAAGATGTTTCATTGTAATTGCGTCTGTATCAATCGCAAAGCCTGCCGCACCCATAGGAGCGTCAAATTCGCTGAGAAGATCGTCATATCTTCCTCCCGAAATAACAGCGTCACCGATTCCGTTAATATACCCTGAAAATACGATTCCCGTATAGTAATCGTTTCTCTGAACAAGTCCGAGGTCGATGATAAGCTTGTTGCCGAGTTCAAGCACGGAAAGTTCTTTATAGATTGTGTGGAGATAATCAAGAGCGTTTTCGGCGCCTGTACCTTTGCAGATGTCATATGCCTCATCAAACACTTCTTCACCGCCGAAAAGTGACGGGAGCGAACGGATTGCGGAAACAGTCTTGCAAGGCTTGAGTTTGTCAAGAAGATTGTTAAGCGCCGAGTAGTTTTTACTTTCGATTGATACCCTGATTTTTTCTTTGTAATCGTTATCAATATCGAGTTCTTTTGACAGAGCATTGAATACTTCGGCATGTCCGAGTTCAATTCTGAAATCATCGGCAACGGCTGAAATGCTTTTTATTGCCGAGGTGAGAATTTCAAGGTCGGCTCTCTTTCCTTTTGCCCCGAGAAGTTCAACACCCATCTGAAGAAATTCGTTTCTTCTTCCTGCAAGTGACGGATTGTTGCGATATACTGCCTGCTTGTAGTAAAGTCGAACAGGAAGTGTATTGTTTTTAAGTCTTGTAGAAACCATTCTTGCAATCGGCAGAGTGGAATCAGGACGGGCAACAAGAAGTCTGCCTTTGTTATCGGTTGTCTTGAACATTGATTCCTGCGAGATTCCGCTTGACGGAATTGAGAACACATCATAGAATTCAAGAGCAGGAGTTATTACCCGTTTAAATCCGCCTTTGACAAATACCTTTTCAATGCTTGTGCAGATATAATCCATAGCGGAACATTCAGCGAACAGAAAGTCCTTTGTTCCCTCGGGAGTCATTTTTAAATTCTTTTTCATAATTACCTCTCAACGCTTTAGTGTGTTAATATGGTAATATATTAACACACTAAATTTGATTTGTCAACACTATTCAGATGAAACGAAAATTTTACGATTATTCATTTGTATTATCTGAGGATTCGTCTTCATCATTTGTTTTGTTACGGTTGATGAATTTCATAAATTTTTCTCTTTGCTGCATTTCTTTTTCTTCACGAAGTTTTTTCTGCTCTGCGGCAATTTTGGTATAGTTAAGCACCTCAAAATCAAGAGCCTCCTGAGCAATTCTACCCTTTGAGTCAATTTTGTTTTTAACTCTCTTGCCGACAAGAGCATAGATTACGGCATAGATTGGTGTGCCGAGAATAAGACCGAGCACACCGAACATTCCTCCGCCGACAATTACGCTGAACAGTACCCAGAAGCTTGAAAGACCGACCTGACTGCGATAATCTTCGGCTTGAAAAGATTGCCGTCAAGCTGCTGAATTATAACTATAATGATTATGAAAATAATCATGTAAATAGGATCAATAAGCAAGAGGATAAAAGCACTCGGAATTGCACCGATGAACGGTCCAAAGAACGGAATAATATTCGTCACACCGATAAGAACCGCAATAAGCGGTGCGTACGGTAATTGACAAATTGACATTGTAATGAATGTGAGAACACCGAGAAAAGCCGCATCAATGATATCGCCAACGAGAAAACGGCCGCATTTTGTATCTGTAATATCGACAATTTCATAAATCTTAGGAAGATACTTTATCGGAATAAAAGCAACAGCAAGCTTTTTTATCTGACGGCAAAGTGTTTCCTTTGCGGCAAGGAAGTAAACTGAAATAACGATTCCGAGCAGGAAGTTATACACACCGTTACACGTAGACATAATTGCGCTGAATACGGCATTTGTAGAGTTGCCGAGAAAACTGGTGATATTGCCTGCCGAAATAAAGTTTGTAATATACTTGAAGAAGTTGTTTATTACTTCACTTGCGTCAATTTCCATACTGAATGTATGGTTAATCCAATGCACTACTGTTTTTGTCATGTCAGAAAGTACGCCTGCATACTGCGGCAGGCTGTTAATAAGACTGAACAGGCTGGCTGCAATCTGCGGAACTACAATTGAGATTATAACAACAAAAATTGCTACTACAATTGCATAGGTTATAATAAGCGCAAGGGGTTTTCTGAAGTTAGCAAGGAATTTTCGCTTTCGCCCCATTCTGCCGAAAACTTTGGAGTAGAAAAATTTGTAAGGATAGTTAAGGATGTAAGCAAAAAGGAACCCGATTGCAAACGGAGTGATTATGCCTGTTATCCAACCGATTGCCGACCACACAACATCCATATTATCTTTTACAAGTAAAAGAAATACTGTAAATGAAATGCAAATCAGCAAAGTTTTTAGCGAAAGCAGTTTTTTCATTTAGACAACTCCTTAAAATAATGACATCTGTGAGCTTTCAGGCAAATCCTTGAGAACTCCGACATCTTTCAGTGTTTCAATAACAGCCTTAGTAACCTTTGTTTTTATCTGCATATCTTCAATTGAAAGATATTCTGTGTGCTTGCCCGTTTCTGCGAGTGAATCTGCGGCAGCACCGCCTACACCGGGTAAGGATGAAAACGGAAGTCTGATTTTCCCGTCCTCTACCTTGAACATTTTAGCCTCGGATTTGTAGATATCAACAGGAAGAAATTCAATTTTTCTTGCCATCATTTCGTTGACAATCTGCAAGGTCTGGAACTCTGCTTCATCCTTGGCTGTTGCTTCGTGAACACTCTGTTTTTGTTTTATGTTGTTCATCTTGTCACGGACAGCCTGATGTCCCTGCATGGCAATTGCACCGTCAAGATTTTCACTTCGTACGGTAAAGTATGCCGCATAATATTCAACGGCCTTGTGAACCTTGTACCAACCGAGTCTGAGCGTTGCAATCATATAGGCTGCGGCATGGGCTTTCGGGAACATATACTTAATTTTCATACATGAATCAATATACCATTCGGGAACATTGTGTTCACGCATAGCCTTGAAGTGTTCTTCCGTAAGAAGTTTTGTTGCGTTACCTTTACGGACAATCTCCATTATTTTGAATGCCATGCCCGGTTCAAGACCTTTGTGCATAAGATAAGTCATAATCGAGTCACGAGTACCGATTACTTCCGAAATTGTACAGGTTCCGTTATGAATAAGTTCCTGAGCGTTTCCGAGCCATACATCGGTACCGTGCGAAAGACCTGCAATCTGCAAAAGGTCGGTAAAGGTTTTGGGCTGTGCCTCAATGAGCATTCCTCTTACGAAAGCCGTACCGCATTCAGGAAGGCTGAATGTACCGGTTTTTGAGTCGATATCTTCCTCAGTAACTCCGAGAGCTTTCGGAGAAGTAAACAGCGACATAACCTCGGGATCGCTCATTGAAACTTTCATTACGGGGATACCTGTGTAGAGTTCAAGATAATGATAGATTGTCGGAACATCGTGTCCGAGCTCATCAAGTTTTGTGATTGTATCATGAATTGAATGGAAGTCGAAGTGGGTTGTAATGTTATCTGAGTTCACATCATTTGCAGGATGCTGAACAGGACAGAAATCGTAAACATCGTTTGTTCTCGGCACAACAACCATACCGCCGGGGTGCTGACCTGTGGTTCTCTTAACACCCGTACAACCGATTGCAAGACGCTTTTCCTCAGCCTTGTGCATTACAAGACCTCGCTCCTGTGCAAACTTTTTAACGAAGCCGAGTGCTGTTTTTTCGGCTACTGTAGAAATTGTTCCCGCTTTGAACACATTATTCTTACCGAAGAGCTCTTCCGTGTAACGGTGAGATTTTGACTGATACTCACCACTGAAGTTAAGGTCGATATCAGGCACTTTATCGCCTTTAAAGCCAAGAAATGTTTCAAACGGAATTTCGTGACCATCTTGATCCATAAGAGTACCGCATTCGGGACAGTTTTTTGGCGGCATATCAAAGCCTGAGCCGTAACTGCCGTCTGTGATGAACTCGCTGTGTTTGCAGTTTGGACATACATAGTGCGGACAAAGCGGATTAACCTCCGAAATACCGGACATAGTAGCTACGAAAGAAGAACCTACCGATCCTCGTGAACCGACAAGATATCCGTGTGCCTCACTGTCTGCAACAAGCTTTTGAGCAGTCATATAAAGTACCGAGAATCCGTAGGTTGTGATTGAATTAAGTTCCTTGTCAAGTCTTGCCTTTACGATTTCAGGCAATGGATCGCCGTATTTCTCTTTTGCTCTTTTCCATGTAATATCAATAAGCTGTTCCTGTGCGCCCTCAATGTTAGGCGGGAATGTACCCTTTGGAATAGGTCTGATATATTCGCACATATCGGCGATTTTATTGGGATTTTCTACTACATACTCATAGGCTTTATCCTTGCCGAGCCACTCAAATTCCTTGAGCATTTCAGCAGTTGTTCTGAAATAAAGCGGAGCTTGCTGTTCGGCATCTTTAAAGCCCTGACCTGCCATAAGAATTTTTCTGAATTCGGAATCTGTCGGATCCATAAAGTGTACATCGCAGGTTGCGCATACAGGCTTGCCGAGTTCTTTTGCAAGCTTAATTATTGTACGGTCAATTTCATGAAGTTCGTCAACAGAATTAAATCTGCCGTCACGAATCATAAAGCTGTTATTGCCTGCAGGCTGAATTTCAAGATAATCATAGAATGACGCAATCTGTTTGAGTTCGCCCCACGGCTTACCCTCAAGAATTGCCATATAAAGCTGACCTGCACAACAAGCTGAGCCGATTATGAGTCCCTCTCTGTACTTCACAAGCTCACTTTTGGGAATTCTCGGCTTTTTATAGAAATAATTAAGATGACTGTAAGAAATAAGTCTGTAAAGATTTTTAAGACCTGTTTTATTCTTTACAAGAATAATCTGATGATAGGTCGGAAGTTTTTTAAAATCTCCGCCTGCTATCTTTGTATTAATGTCGTTTGTTTTTGTTATACCGTAATCATCTGTAAGTCGCTGACAGAGATTTATAAAAATTCTCGCAAGCATTTCGGCATCATCGGTTGCTCTGTGATGATTGAAGTCGCCGAGCCTTAAAAATTTTGCAACCGTATCAAGCTTGCAGTTCTTGATATCTGTGAGAATCGCTCTTGAAATTGCAACCGTGTCGATTGAAGTGTAGTTATATTCCTGCCCATATCTTCACAGGCTTTTGCTATGAATGATGTGTCAAAGGGAGCATTGTGAGCAACAAGCACATTGTCACCGGCAAATTCAAGAAATGCACCAACCGCATCGCTCTGTGACGGAGCGTCCTTTACCATATCATCGGTAATGCCTGTAAGCTGAGTGATTTTCTGCGGAATCGGCATTTCGGGATTTGCAAAGGTTGAAAAAGTATCGGTGATGACACCGTTTTCAACCTTGACTGCGCCAATTTCGGTAATCTTGTCACGGGCGGCTGAAAGACCTGTTGTTTCTATATCAAAGCAGATGAATGTGCCGTCAAAACCTGTGTCGGCATCACCTTTTACAGACTCTACAAGGTCATCCATAAAGTATGCCTCAACACCATAGATGATTTTAATTTTCTCTTCGTCTTTGTTGATTTTATCTGCAGCTTTCATTGCGTCGGGAAAAGCCTGTGCGACACCGTGGTCAGTAATTGCAACGGCTTTGTGTCCCCACTGATAAGCACGGTTTACAAGGTCACCTGCCGATGTTACGGCATCCATCTGCGACATATTTGTATGCATATGAAGTTCAACACGCTTTTTCTCGGCATTATCAACTACTTTTACTTTTTGAGCCGTACCGATTGAACGGGCATTTACAACAAGTTCGCCTGCATATTTATCGTACTCAACATCACCCTGAACAACGATTGTATCGCCTTTTTTGATATTATCAATTACAGCTGATTCCTTGATTGAATTGAATACTTTAGCTGTTGTTGAGCCTGTATAATCGGTTATGTCGATAGTGAAAATATTTTTGTCACCGCTTTTAGTGACTTTCTTTTCAATATCAAACACATCGCCCCATACCACAATTCTTCCCGAATCACCTGAAATTGAAGAAATGGGAATCATTTTTCCCCTGATTGAACGACCGTATAACGGACGGATTGAGGACTGAATAATCTGCGGTGTTGCAAACTTGCCCTCACGAACTTCAATTTCCACAGTAGTGTTTTCAGCGTGTTTTTCTTCTCTTTTCTCCGCTGTTTCAACCTCTTCCTGATAGAATTCAGCGGCTTTCTGAAGATTTTCTCGGTTGATTTTCTCCTGAGCATCCTGAATAGCGGCTTTGTATTCTTCGCTGTTTTCTTCAACCTCAAAGGTTCCGGTATAATTCACGGAAATGTAAAGATTAAATTCTTCCGAAACGAGTTTTATAAGTGCTTTGTCAAAGCCTTTACTGTCAAGGAGAGTTTTTCCGCCGTTAAGAAGATTTATCGTAAGCGTATTGTTTTCAAACCTAACCTCAGCATTGTTGAGAGTTCCGTTAATACTCGGAATATCTCGCCTTACGGCTGCATATAGCTGAGGAAAATAATCAGCGGAAAACAACTCTGTCGGAAAATGCGGTTTTATTACAGTATGATACGCAAGTGTCTTGGTAATCAGCTTTTCCGTGTCAAAAAGCGTATTACACTCAACGAGCCCGTTGAATTTTACTGTTAAAGTAATCAAACGGGCTTGTTTGTTAATATTAAGTTGTGTCAGTTCTCCCTGTGAAATCTGTTGCGGCAGTTTAATGCCGAATTGGGAGTCAAAGACTTCTCCTAATGTTTTCATATATGTCCTTCTGTCATATTACAGCAAATGTCTTTTGACTGCTGATAGAGTTATAATTTTTCTACTTCTTCCAAAAGTGCGTCAACGAGTTTATCTTCCGGAACTTTGCGGAGAATTTCGCCTTTTTTGAATACAAGACCGCAACCGTCACCGCCTGCGATGCCGATATCAGCTTCTCTTGCCTCTCCGGGACCGTTTACAACGCAACCCATTACCGCTACTTTGATATTCTTTTTGCAGTTTCTGAGCTTATCTTCAACCTCGTTTGCAATCTTCACAAGGTCAATCCTTGTTCTTCCGCAAGTCGGACATGAAACAAATTGAACTCCGTCTTTCTCAATGTCAAGAGCCTTGAGAATATCATGAGCGGCGTAAACTTCCTTTACAGGATCGGCTGTGAGTGAAACTCTGATTGTATCGCCGATACCATGGAGGAGTAATGCACCGATTCCGGCAGAAGATTTGATAATACCCATTCTTTCTGTTCCCGCCTCTGTAACACCGAGGTGAAGCGGATAATCACACCTTTCTGCTGCAAGCTCATAGGCTTTAATCATAGTAGAAACGGTTGAACTTTTCATTGAAAGAACAATATCGTTGAAATCAAATTTTTCAAGAAGTGATGCATGGTACAAGGCACTGTCGCAAAGTGCCTCGGGTGTAGGATGACCGTATTTTGCAAGGATTTCCTTTTCAAGAGAACCTGAGTTAACACCGATTCTAATCGGAATGCCACGCTGTCGGCAAGCGTCTGCCACCGCCTTTACCCTATCGTCTGATCCGATGTTACCCGGATTGATACGGATTTTGTCGATGCCTGCCGCACACGCCTCAAGCGCAAGCTTATAGTCAAAATGAATATCGGCTACAATCGGGACGCTTACAGCCTCTTTGAGGGCAGGAATAAGCTTTACTGCATCTTTATTAGGAATAGCTGCACGAATAATTTCGCAACCGGCCTCTTCAAGCTCTTTTGCCTGTCTTACAGAACCCTCAATATCGGTTGAGGGAATGTTGAGCATTGACTGAACGCTTACTTTAGCACCGCCGCCAATTTTTACATTGCCGGCAGTTACCTGAATTTTACTTCCCATAAAATTTCCTCCGTTTGTCTACATTCCGGGGAATGTTCCAGTTACAAGCTGGAACACATCTTTCACCGAAATAATAAGCATAAATGCAAGCAACAGAACAAGACCGACTGTATTTACAATCTGTTCTGCCTTTCTCGGAATCGGCTTTTTGAATATCCATTCAATCAGCAAAAATAAGAATCTTCCGCCGTCAAGCGCCGGGAACGGCAGCATATTTACAATTCCGAGGTTTACCGTAATGAGAATCATTACGAAAAGAATGTTATTGACTGCATCTCCGAAGCCTGTTTGAAGTCCCATTGATGCAACTTGAGTGACAGCTGTAGCAATACCAACAGGACCTGACATATCGTTGAATGTAAATCTGCCCTGAACAAGCCACACCAGAGATGTCCACACGGTTTTTGCCATTGAACAGGTCTGTGTGAATGTTTCACCGAGAACAGTACCGACATTTTTCTCAATCGGTTCAACTGCAAAGTCAAACGCAACAGTAGGTTTGTTTTCCTTTCCGGCATCTTCATCAGCGTAATAGGTGAAAAACTGTACATTTTCAAGTGTTATTTCTTTGCCGTCACGAACAACTTTTAAATCACCCATGAATCTCGGTCTTGATGTAGTTATGTCTATTTCGGGCGTTTTATACTTTGACATATCATATGATTTGTCAAGTGCATAAATTGACTTGCAAGTTTCGTCAAGAAGTTTTTTAGCCTCGTCTTTGCTTGCAGCCTTATTTATTTTTGAACAACCCTCAGAAAGAGCATTGTAGTATTTTTGAAGTTCATCCTTTGAAAGAGACTCGTCTTTTGCATACTTATTATATACACCGCAAGCGGCAGATGTTGCTCTTTCTTTGTATACCTCAAGTGTATTGCCTTCTACTGTTTCATATGGAAGAGTTGAGATTGCAAACTGCAAATCTCGTGAATTCCAAATTGAATAACCGTTCACTTCAACAATCTTATCCCTGTTTGTAAACCTGTGTTTGCAGTAAATGCATTGGGTTGAAACTGAGATATTGTAGTTGAACTGTAGCTGTCAGCCTGAACGGTAAAGGCAAACATCATAACAAAACCGAGAAGAATATTCATAACCGCACCTGCGATTATGATAATCATTCTCTTCCAAACTTTTGCGTTATTAAAAGCACCTTTTTCTTCACTGTCTTCATCTTCTCCTTCCATGCACAGTAACCGCCTATAGGAAAAAGACGAAGCGAGTACATTGTTTCGCCTTTAACAAAACTGATTATTTTCGGTCCCATTCCGAGTGCAAATTCATTTACCTTTACACCCGAAAGCTTTGCGGTAATAAAATGACCGAATTCGTGAGAAAAAATTATAAGCTCAAAAAGTAATATTCCTATCACTATAAGAGCCGCAACTGTTAAAATTTGCATTAAAATAAATCAACTCCAAAATATTCATTGCCGTTGCAAAGACAGCATTGAAAAATATTACCGCAATTATAGCTTAGAGAGTACATACTCTCTTGCAAGTTTATCTGCCTCTAACACATCATCAACGCATAAAGGCTCAAAATTGTCTATGTTATCAATTGCACCCATAACAAGGTCACCGATTTCAAGAAAAGTGATTTTACCTTCTCTGAAAAGACGGTTAGCCTCCTCATTAGCACCGTTGGCAATTGCTGTTGCAACGCCTCCAAGTGAAAGAGCTTTTTTACAAGCTCTCAGACATTTGAAAGTATCATAGTCAGGCTCAAAGAAAGTCATTTTGCCGATCTGAGCAAGACTTAATTCGCCGACAGGTGACTCAAATCTTTCCGGATATGTAATTGCATACTGTATCGGAATCCTCATATCGGGGAGTCCAAGCTGTGCAATTACGGAATTATCTACATATTCTATGAGAGAATGTATGATACTTTCACGATGAACAACAACATCAATATTTTCGGGCTGAACATCAAAAAGCCATCTCGCCTCAATGATTTCAAGACCTTTGTTCATCATTGTAGCAGAGTCGATGGTTATTTTTGCACCCATACTCCAATTTGGATGATTGAGAGCCTCATTAACTGTTACATTCTTTAAGTCTTCGACTGTTTTACCAAAGAACGGGCCGCCGGATGCTGTAAGAATGAGCTTTTTAAGCATTTTCTTTTCAGGCATTCCTTGCAGACATTGGAAGATAGCGGAATGTTCACTGTCAACGGGAAGAAGCTTTACACCGTTCTTCTTTACCGCATCACATACAAGCTTACCGCCTGTTACAAGCGTTTCCTTGTTTGCAAAAGCAATATCTTTTTTAGCGTTTGCCGCTGCAAGTGTAGGCTTTAAGCCTACCATTCCGACAACCGAATTTACAACAAGGTCGGCATTCTCAAGCGTTGCCGCCTCAATAAGTCCGTCCATACCGCTTAAAACACGGGTGTTTGTATCTTTTATATTATCTTTGAATTCTTTGGCTTTTTCTTCGTTAAAAACCACTGCAAGTTCAGGTTTGTATTTTCTTACCTGTTCTTCAAGCAGCTTTATATTTGTTGACGCCGTGAGTGCGGAAACTTTTAAATTAAGTTTATCTGCAACATCAAGCGTCTGAGTTCCGATTGAACCCGTCGATCCGAGAATTGAAAGTGAATTTACCATTTTAGTTTACCCCACTGTTATGAAAGGTATGAATTGATTGATTGCCACAAGAACAGGGGCAGTAAATATTATGCTGTCAAACCTGTCAAGCATTCCGCCGTGACCGGGGAAAATTGAACCGTAGTCCTTGATTCCGTAATTTCTTTTGATAAGTGAAAAGCTTAAATCACCGAGAATTGAAACAGGAGCGTCAATTACACCGAGAAGAATCAATGCCCAGAAATTAATGTTAGCGTCAGGCATAACACAAAAATGAAATATAAGGCCTATAATTACTGCTGTGAGGTCGCAGAAAAGTATTCCGCCGATTGCTCCCTCGACAGTCTTTTTAGGGCTGATTTTCGGGCAAAGTTTGTGCCTGCCGAACGATGCTCCGATAAAAAAGCCGCCTGCGTCTGCCATCCACGGCAATGCGAAAATACATATATAGCAGAAAGTAATTGATACAGATGATGCACAGGCAATCGGTACGGCACTCATTCCAAAAGAAATTAAAAAAGTTCCGAACACTGAATATGCAACATCGGCATAGTTTGTCTTTTCGTGTTTAAAAATCATTACGGCAAAGACTGTCAGTATAAAAGCAAAAATCAAAACATACAGATACTTTGTCGTAACTAAAACCGAAAGCAGAAAAGTAAACAGCATACAAGGTATTGAAAGGTGAAATTTATAAAGCATCTTTCTTGCATGAAGATACTCGCCTGTCATAAATGCCGAGAATGCTCCTATGATTATGCCTACAAATGGGCGCCAAAGTTCCGAAACAAACAGAACGATCAGCAGTATTGGTATTCCTATTACGGCTGTCAGCAGCCGTGGCTTGAGGGATTTCATTTTATATCAACTCTCATCAGACTCCACCATATCTTCTGTTTCTGGAGGAGTATATTTTTAACGCTTCGTCAAGGTCCGATTTCTGAAAATCAGGCCAAAGCTTGTTCATTATAACAAATTCCGTGTAGGCTGACTGCCACAAAAGGAAATTTGAAATTCTGTATTCACCGCTCGGTCTGATAATAAGGTCGGGATCTGGCTGACCTGCGGTATAAAGATAATTTGAAAAAAGATTTTCTGTTATGTCATCGGAAGAAATTTTTCCGTTTCTGACATCCTCGGAAATGTTTCTGACGGCTCTGACAATTTCATCACGACTGCCGTAATTCATAGCTATATTGAGGACCATACCGTCACGGTCTTTTGAACTCTCCTCGTTTTCAATCATAAGCTCACGAAGTTCATCGTTAAAACCCGACTTGTCACCGATGAATTTTACCACAATACTGTCATCCTTAAAATCTTCAAGTGCTTCATTAAGATATGATTTAAAGAGCGACATAAGCGCGTCAACTTCCTCCTGCGGTCTTTTCCAGTTTTCGGTTGAAAAAGCATATACGGTAAGGTACTTTATTCCGATATCGGAACAGTATCTTGTTATGGTTCTGAAAGTTTTCGCACCCTGACGGTGACCTGCTTTTCTCGGAAGTCCTCTTTTCTTTGCCCAACGGCCGTTGCCGTCCATAATAATTCCGATATGTGAAGGCAGATTGAGGTCTGCAACCTCAATCTGCTCATCTTTTTTCTTTGAGGAAAAAGCCATATTACATCTCCAAAATTTTCTTTCTGCTTTACTGCAGAAATGCTCTCAACTTCTTTGACATACTTATCTGTAAGATCCTGAGCTTTCTTTTCGCCCTGCTTGAGATCGTCCTCTGTAAGCTCGCCGCCCTTCTTCATAGCTTTAAGCTTGTCGATAAGTTCACGGCGGACGTTACGAATCTGAATCTTTGTTTCCTCAGCAATCTTCTGAACATCTTTTACGATTTCTTTTCTTCTGTCCTCTGTGAGAGGCGGGAAAATAAGACGAATAATCTTACCGTCATTCTGTGGGTTGATGCCGATATCGGAAGTCTGGATAGCCTTTTCAATCTGTCTTAATACAGACGCATCCCATGGCTGAATTGTAAGAGTTCTTGCCTCTGTAACAGATACTGCGGCAAGCTGGTTTACGGGTGTGGGTGCGCCGTAATAGTCAACCTTTACCTTATCAAGAACTGCGGGATTTGCTCTGCCTGCTCTGATTTCTGAAAATTCCGTGCGCATATGCTCAAGTCGTCTGTCCATACTTTCGCCGGCTTTTTTAACTGTGTCTGCATATTTATGCCTCCTGTGTAATAATTATTGTTAAAAAGTCAGTAAAAAATTCAAATTAATTGTTGGCTGTTACGATTGTACCGATGTTTTCACCGCATACAGCTTTGTAGATATTTTCGGGATCTTCAATACTGAATACAAGAATCGGAAGATTATTGTCCTTGCAAAGCGATGCCGCTGTGCTGTCCATAACAGCGAGATCCTTGTTGAGAACATCATGGAAAGAAATTGTATCGTACTTCTTTGCATTTGGGTTTTTCTTAGGATCGCTGTCATATACACCGTCAACCATAGTAGCCTTCATTACGATATCTGCCTCAATTTCTGCCGCACGAAGAGCCGCTGCTGTGTCTGTGCTGAAGAACGGGTTGCCTGTTCCGCAACCGAATACTACTACTCTGCCCTTCTGAAGGTGAAGAACTGCTTTGTTTCTGATGTACGGCTCTGCAATCTGATGCATAGCGATAGCTGTCTGTACACGAACATTAACTCCAAGCTGTTCGAGTGCATCACAAACACCGAGTGCATTGATTGTTGTTGCAAGCATACCCATATGGTCGGCTCTTGTTCTGTCCATTTCGCCTGAGCTTCTGCCACGCCAGAAGTTGCCGCCGCCTACTACGATGCCGACTTCTACGCCTGCGTCAACACATTCTTTAATAGGCTTGCAGATTTTGAGAACAGTTTCAAAATCAATTCCGTGTTTCATTTCGCCTGCAAGTGATTCGCCTGAAAGTTTTAATAATACTCTTTTATATTTTGGTTTCATACATAACACCCCATGGTAATTTATAATTACTAATATAATACAATATCTTGTAGGGTTTGTAAAGGTTTAGTGGCAGTTTTTTGAATAAATAACCGAAAGCTGAATGGTTATGTCATATGAAATGCTAAAAAATTATTAAAAATGACCGTAAATGCACTGTATGTGCTAACTCTTCACCGCAAATCCGTTGACAACAAATCTTGCCATACGATACAATTATATATATGAAAAACAACACCTTTTATTAAGAAAAACAAGGTCAAAAAATAAACGCTGAACCTAAAAATAAAGTTCAGCGTTTGTGGCGGAGAGAAGGGATTCGAACCCCTGATACGGTGTTCACCGTATACATGATTTCCAATCATGCTCCTTCGGCCAGCTCGGACATCTCTCCAAACGACCTGTTTATTATATCAAATGAAATCAGAAAA
>ENA-OQHY01000626-OQHY01000626.1-human-gut-metagenome-genome-assembly--contig:-NODE-626-length-19279-cov-5.585996_pt1 | contig 19279 bp, 19 predicted proteins | sample MGYA00242570_ERZ504733 | MGnify/ENA primary metagenome ERZ504733 (study PRJEB26092, sample SAMD00036219) | human gut metagenome | host: Homo sapiens | study: EMG produced TPA metagenomics assembly of... | reverse complement strand
TTAAAGATATGCTTTTGTGGGTGCGTGGGTATGGCAGGGATGCCATACCCTCCTACTCTTTTACTTTTTCATAGTCGAAGTAATCCTTCGGGTCCATGCCCGTTGGGAAGTATTCGCCGAGCACCTTGCGCGCTTCCGACGGGTTCTGCTGACAGGCTATGTTGAGATACTTCAAGTATTCGTCACGCTTCTGCAGCTGTCGGCAGCACGCAGCCAGATAAGCCGCACCCTCGTCGCCTGGATTGTGGTGCGCTTCGTGATAGGTTTTGAACATGCGGTATGCTATGGTAGGGTAGCCACAGTCGTACACCGAGATGGCTATGCGGAAGAATATCTCGTGAGAGAAGTGAGTGGCTTGCAAGGCTTCAACGAAACTCTTTATTGCTTCTTTCACTCTACCATGCTCTAAGAGGATATGACCACGTATTACGTTTATCTCGCTATGGTTGCAATCGGGGTCGTTGTCGGTCTCGGCAAGACATTCGAGTGCCTGTTCTATATGTCCGAGTTGTGAGAGAGTGAATGCACGACATTGGTTCACTTCCGATGTGCTAATATTGTATTTCTTGAAACATTCCAACGCCTTGTTGTACTGCGGCATAGCCTCCTCCGGTCTGCCCATGTTGAGCAGGCAGTTGCCTACGAACATATATGCAGCACCCTCTTCCGGACAGAGTTTGAGGAAACGCTGGTAGTAGTCCATTGCCTCGGTGAAGTTGCCAAGCGAGAACAGACCGTTAGCCTTGTTGAGCAGTGCCTCCTCGTCCTCGGGGTCGATAGCTATGGAGTATTCGCTCGACGTTATCGAGTCGTTGATGCGGTTGCTCATGAGCTGCGTTACGGCGAGTGAGTTCCAGTACTTGCCCGAGTAAGGGTCTTCGTCGAGCAGCTGTTCGAATATCTGTTCGCTCTGCTCGTAGTCGCCCTTGGCGAAGGCAATGCGTGCTTTCACCTCACGATAGTCGAGCAGGTCATCCTCGTCGCTCATGGCAAGCCACTTGGCTGCTATGTCGGGTTGGTTATAATCGATAAAAATAGTAGCTATGTCGAGTACATAGTCGGGCACGTCGTCCTCGTCAATCTGGTGCATCGCATTGTTAAGGAAGTTATCAGCTTCCTCAACATTGCCACGTGTAATCATAATCTCGGCTTGCAGATAAAGACAGTCGAGGTCGAGCTGGTCGGCTATCATGTCAGCGTAGTGTTGCGCTGTGTCGATGTCTTTATTGTCGATAAGAGCTATGCGTCCCTTGAACACCAATGGCATAGCTGCTCCTGGGTGTAGTTGGATGGCATAGTCAAGAACGTCAACAGCTTCCTTTCTCTTGCCACTGTCATAGTAATATTCAGCAATGTCCGACAACTCGTCGCTGCCGAAGTACTCAGGATGGTCTTCTTGCAGCGACGATTCGTATCGGTGTAGTGTCTCTTGAAATTCGGGACTGTTGAAATAATTCTCTTTTTTCTCCATCAAAGTTTTACTTGTTTTGCTTTGCCCAAGCGTCCTTCAGACCAACAGTCTTGTTGAACACGGGGTTCTCGGCTGTAGAGTCGAGGTCTGCCATGAAGTAGCCGATGCGCTGGAACTGCAGATACTGTCCAGGCTTGCAGTCGGCAGCGTAGTCCTCAACGTAGCAGTTCTCGATAGTTTTGAGGCTCTCCGGTTGAGCAGTTCGCGGAAGTCGCGCTCGTCAGCCGACGGGTTCTCAACGCAGAACAGACGGTCGTAAACGCGCACCTGAGCCTTGTGGCAGTGGTCGGCAGATACCCAGTGGAGTGTGCCCTTCACCTTGCGGTTGGCGCCCTCAAGACCGCTCTTGCTGAGCGGGTCGTACTCGGCCTGAATCTCCACGATGTTGCCCTCGGCATCCTTTGTGCAGCCAGTGCACTTCACGATGTAGGCGTTCTTCAGACGTACCTCCTTGCCCGGAGTCATGCGGAAGAATTTTTTCGGAGCATCCTCCATGAAGTCGTCGCGCTCGATCCAAAGATTGCGCGAGAAGGTGATGGTGTGTGTGCCGTCAGCCTCGTTCTCCGGGTTGTTAATAGCCTCCATCTCCTCAGTCTGACCCTCAGGATAGTTGGTGATGACGAGTTTAACCGGGTTGAGCACGGCAGACACGCGCAGCGCACGCTTGTTCAAATCCTCGCGAACGGCAGCCTCGAGCAGCGCCATGTCGTTGAGAGCGTCGAACTTGGTGTAGCCGATTGAGTCGATGAACTTGCGTACTGACTCGGGCGAGTAGCCGCGGCGACGCATACCCGAGAGTGTCGGCATACGCGGGTCGTCCCAACCAGACACGAACTTCTCCTCAACGAGAGCCAGGAGTTTGCGCTTCGACATCATTGTGTATGTAAGGTTCAGACGGTTGAACTCGATCTGACGCGGGCGGAAGTCGTGCAAGTTTTCTGTTTCGCCGCGCATCTCCTTAAGATAGTCGATGAACTTGTCGTAGAGTGGGCGGTGAGGTACGAACTCGAGTGTACAGATAGAGTGGGTTACACCCTCGAAGAAGTCGCTCTGTCCGTGAGCGAAGTCGTACATCGGATAAGCATGCCACTTCGTGCCTGTGCGGTGGTGTGGAGTGTGGATGATGCGATAGATGATCGGGTCGCGGAAGTGCATATTCGGGTTAGCCATGTCGAGCTTTGCACGGAGCACCATGCTGCCCTCCACAGCCTCTGGAGTGTTCATCTTGTTGAACAACTTGAGGCTCTCCTCAACGGGGCGGTCGCGGTAAGGCGAAGCAACGCCCGGAGTGGTAGGTGTGCCCTTCTGCTCGGCAATCTGCTCAGCAGTCTGCTCGTCGATGTAAGCGTGTCCGTTCTGAATCATCCACACAGCGAAGTCCCAAAGCTTCTCGAAATAGTCGGAAGCGTAGTATATGTTACCCCATTTGAAACCGAGCCAAGAGATGTCGTTGAGAATGTTCTCAACGTACTCGTTGTTCTCCTTTGTAGGATTGGTGTCGTCGAAGCGCAGGTTGCACACTCCATTGTACTTTTCAGCCACGCCGAAGTCCATGCAGATAGCCTTAGCGTGTCCGATGTGCAGATAACCATTAGGCTCTGGCGGGAAACGCGTCTGTATGCGTCCGGCGTTCTTGCCCTCAGCTAGGTCCTGCTCAACGAGCTGCTCTACGAAACTCAAATTCTTCTCTTCTACTGTCTTTTCTTCTGTAATTGCCATATATTTAGACTTTTTCTGTTTCTTTCTTTCGTTACATTATGATATAGTATCGTGCAAAGTTACGATTTTTCAGTGATGTGCGCAATTTTATACTATCAATAATTTTTTTATTTCATTCGATTTTGTTACTTTTGCGTTCAGATTAATAATAATCGAAAGTCAATATAAATTAACTTAAACAAATATCAGAGTTATGAAACCAACACTTTTCCTCCTCGCTGCAGGTATGGGAAGCCGTTACGGCGGACTGAAGCAGCTCGACGAGCTCGGCCCTCACGGTGAGACAATCATGGATTACAGTATCTACGACGCAATCAATGCTGGCTTTGGCAAGCTTGTGTTCGTTATCCGTAAGGATTTTGAGGACGACTTCCGTCGCATTGTTCTTTCTAAATATGAAGGCCATATCCCTTGCGAGCTCGTGTTCCAAAGCCTTGACGCACTGCCCGAGGGCTTTACATGTCCTGAGGGTCGCACAAAGCCTTGGGGTACTAACCATGCGCTGATGATGGGTGCAAGCGTTATCAATGAGCCGTTCGCTGTGCTCAACTGCGACGACTTCTACGATCGCGATGCATTCCGTGTAATGGGCAAGTGGCTCAGCGAGTTGCCAGAGGGTTCTACTGGTAAGTATGCTATGGTCGGTTTCCGCGTAGGTAACACTCTTTCTGAGAGTGGCACTGTAAGCCGTGGCGTATGTGAGAACGATGAACATCATCACCTGACATCTGTTGTAGAGCGCACCAAGATTCAGCGCTTCGACGGCGTTGTGAAGTATCTCGACGACGACAACGAGACATGGGTAGAGATTCCTGACACAACACCGGTATCTATGAACTTCTGGGGCTTTACACCTGATTACTTCAAGCACAGTGAGGAGTACTTCAAGGCGTTCCTCTCTGACCCGAAGAACATGGAGAACCTTAAGAGCGAGTTCTTCATCCCATTGATGGTAGACAAGCTCATCCACGACGGCACCGCTACTTGCGAGGTGCTCGACACGACATCTAAGTGGTTCGGCGTGACCTATCCGGAGGATCGTCCGGACGTAGTGGCTAAGTTCCAGAAACTTGCCGACGAGGGTGTTTATCCAGCAAAGATGTTCTAAACTACATCGCAATATTTATAATCATTATAGCGAGGAGTTGCGCTGAAACCATTCGTTTCGGCGTAGCTCCTCGTTCTTTATTGCTATTTACTCTGTGTTTTTGTTTGCGTTCTCATTAAAAAGTAGTAATTTTGCAGCCGTAAATAAGTGTAGCAGTATCGTTTACTATATACATTATATTATATAGAGTGCTTGATAAACCTCTTAAAAAACAAGATTATGCAGAAAAACAAGAAAACCGTGAGTGTGCTGTTTTTGCTTTTCAGTACGCTTTTCTGCGTTTGTCTTATTACGGCAAACGTGCTTGAGACAAAGCAAATTGCGTTAGGTCCGATTAGTGTAACAGGCGGATTAATCGTCTTCCCCGTTTCGTACATCATCAACGACTGCGTTTGTGAGGTATGGGGCTATGGAAAAACCCGATTGCTGATATGGTTGGGTTTCGCTATGAATTTCCTGTTTGTCCTCTTTGGAGCATTGTGTGACATATTGCCTGCTGCGCCTTACTGGCATAACGAAGAAGGCTTTCATGCGGTATTCGGTCTTGCGCCACGTATCGCATTCGCATCATTCTTGGCGTTCATTGTCGGTTCGTTCGTCAATGCTTACGTGATGAGTCGCATGAAACTCTCGTCGGGCGGTAAGAACTTCTCGGCTCGCGCCATACTCAGTACGGTGTACGGCGAGGCAGCCGATTCGATTATCTTCTTCCCGTTGGCACTTGGAGGAGTAATCCCGATGAGCGAATTGCCAGTGTTGATGATTTCTCAAGTAGTGTTGAAGACCCTCTACGAGATAATCGTTCTGCCTCTTACCATACGCGTTGTGCGTTGGACAAAGAAGTTTGAGGGCGAGGACAACTTCGACACCAATATGAACTATAGCATCTGGCGAATATTCAATATTTAAGACAACGTTCAGAGGTTAATGTGCTTTAAAATATAGTATATATAAAATGTAAGTATATATAATAAGTATATAAATGGCAACAAATTCAGATAATCGCCGCGACGAAGGCTTGCAGGCACTCGGAGCGAAGACAAAGTATCGTGACGACTATGCGCCGGAAGTGCTTGAGACATTTGTCAACAAGCATCAGGGCAACGACTACTGGGTGCGTTTCAACTGTCCGGAGTTCACATCGCTGTGTCCGATTACCGGTCAGCCCGACTTTGCGGAGATACGCATATCGTATGTGCCGGATGTGAAGATGGTGGAGAGCAAGAGCTTGAAGCTCTACCTTTTCAGCTTCCGTAATCATGGCGACTTCCACGAGGACTGCGTGAACATAATTATGAAAGACCTCGTGAAGCTTATGGATCCTAAGTATATCGAGGTGACAGGTCTCTTCACACCGCGTGGAGGCATTTCTATATGGCCTTATGCAACTACGGCAAGCAGGAACAAAGTATGAAAAGCTCGCAGAACGTCGTTTTGAGGAGCACGATTTGCGTGGATAATAACATCGTTAGGTGCAGTTGTGGGCAACTGCACCTTTTCTCGTATATAATAACTACCTAAAAATTAATGTAATAAGTATGAAGAAAATCTTTTGTACAGTGATGATGGCACTTGCAATGTCTGCCGGTGTTTCTGCCGAAAATGCTGCTAACAGCACAGCCGGAACCGCAACCGACAAGGCTGCTGCGAACAAGTATGTGCCAACAGAAAGCAATCTCGCAGCACGCTCTCATTTCCAAGACTCTAAGTTCGGCATCTTCCTCCATTGGGGACTTTACAGTATGCTTGCCACCGGCGAGTGGACAATGACCAACAAAGACCTTAACTACAAGGAGTACGCCAAGCTTGCAGGTGGTTTCTATCCCTCAAAGTTCAGTGCACGCGAGTGGGTGTCAGCAATCAAGGCTTCCGGAGCAAAGTATATCTGCTTCACAACACGCCACCACGAGGGCTTCTCAATGTTCCATACAAAATATTCAGACTATAACATCGTTGACGCTTCGCCGTTCAAGCGCGACATCGTGAAGGAACTTGCCGACGAGTGTCATCGTCAGGGCATCGGTTTGCACTTCTACTACTCGCACATCGACTGGGGACGCGAGGACGCACCGCTCGGACGCACCGGTCTTGGCACTGGCCGCCCGAAAGAGGCGCAGAACTGGGATAGCTACTATCAGTTCATGAACAATCAGCTCACAGAGTTGCTCACCAACTATGGCGAAGTGAATGCTATCTGGTTCGACGGCTGGTGGGATCAGGATATCAATCCGTCGTTCGACTGGCGCTTGCCCGAGCAGTATGCGCTCATACATAAGCTGCAGCCCTCTTGCCTTATCGGCAACAACCACCACTCTCAGCCGTTCGACGGCGAAGACTTCCAGATGTTCGAACGCGACCTTCCAGGCGAGAATACTGCCGGTCTGTCGGGTCAAGCAATCAGCAAACTTCCGCTTGAGACCTGCGAGACCATGAACGGCATGTGGGGCTACAAGATTACTGACCAGAACTATAAATCTACCAAGACTCTCATTCATTATCTCGTGAACGCTGCCGGACGCAACGCCAATCTGCTTATGAACATCGGTCCGCAGCCAGACGGTTGTCTGCCTGAGGTTGCTGTGCAGCGCCTGAAAGAGATGGGCGAGTGGATGAAGGTTTATGGCGAGACAATCTACGGCACACGTGGCGGACTCGTTGCTCCGCACGATTGGGGTGTGACAACACAGAAGGACAACCGTCTCTTTGTGCATATTCTCAACTTGCAGGACCGCTCACTCTTCCTGCCTATCGGCTCGAAGAAGATTCGCAAGGCTGTCGACTTCGCCACACGCAAGGCCGTGAAGACACAGAAATGCGACGGTGGCGTGCTGATTTCTCTCGACGAAGTGCCCACAGATGTTGACAAAGTAATAGAAATTCAGCTCTAATATTTACTAAAAAAGCGTTGATATTACTGAGTAATTGAATTTTTTTCTCTAATTTTGCATATTTGAAGAGGTGTGCAGTGGCTTAAAGTCACGCTATCTCTTCAAATTGCGTTATACGAACAATAAAAAAATCAACTAATAGAGATGAAAAAGAAAATCCAGTTCAGTCTCGTTTATCGAGATATGTGGCAGTCTTCTGGCAAGTTCCAGCCACGCAAAGACCAGTTGGAGCGCATTGCTCCCGTGATTATCGATATGGGTTGCTTTGCCCGTGTTGAGACCAACGGTGGAGCTTTCGAGCAGGTGAACCTTCTCGCAGGCGAGAATCCAAACGATGCAGTACGCGCTTTCTGCAAGCCTTTCAATGAGGTAGGTATCAAGACCCACATGCTCGACCGTGGTCTTAACGCTCTGCGTATGTACCCGTGCCTGACGACGTTCGCGCCCTCATGTACAAGGTGAAGGCAAAGCAGGGTACAAACATCACACGTATCTTCGATGGTCTGAACGACGTTCGCAATATCATTCCGAGCATCAAGTGGGCAAAGGAAGGCGGCATGACTCCGCAGTGTGCTCTCTGCATCACCAACTCTCCGGTTCACACTCTGGAGTACTACATGAACATTGCCGATCAGCTTATCGCTGCCGGCGCAGAGGAAATCTGCTTGAAGGATATGGCTGGTATCGGTCAGCCTGCATTCCTCGGTAAACTCACAAAGATGATCAAGGACAAGTATCCTGAAATCATCATCCAGTATCACGGTCACTCAGGTCCTGGTCTCTCAATGGCTTCAATCCTTGAGGTTTGCCAGAACGGTGCCGACATCATCGATACAGCTATCGAGCCGTTGTCATGGGGTAAGGTGCATCCGGACGTTATCTCTGTTATCAGCATGTTGAAGAACGAAGGCTTCGATGTTCCCGAAATCAACATGAGCGCATACATGAAGGCTCGCGCCATGACCCAGGAGTTCATCGACGAGTGGCTCGGCTACTTCATCAACCCTGGCAACAAGATCATGTCTTCACTCCTCCTCGGTTGCGGTCTGCCTGGCGGTATGATGGGTTCAATGATGGCTGACCTCGGCGGTATGCGTACCACTATTAACAACGTGCGCAAGAAGAACGGCCTTGACGAACTCTCCATGGACGACCTCCTCATCAAGCTCTTCGACGAGGTGGAATACGTATGGCCACGCGTAGGCTACCCTCCATTGGTAACACCGTTCTCACAGTACGTGAAGAACATCGCCCTTATGAACCTCCTCACTCTCGAGCAGGGCAAGGGACGCTTCGTGATGATGGACGACTCTATGTGGGGTATGATTCTCGGCAAGTCGGGTAAGATTCCTGGAACTATCGACCCAGAGCTTGTTGAACTTGCAAAGAAGCAGGGTCGTGAGTTTACCGATGTTGACGCTCACACACTTCTCACCGACGCTCTCGACGACTTCCGCAAGGAGATGGCAGAAAACGGATGGGAGTGCGGTCAGGACGACGAAGAGCTTTTCGAGCTCGCTATGCACCCTGAGCAGTATCGCAACTACAAGAGCGGTCAGGCTAAGAAGAACTTCCTCGCCGACCTTCAGAAGCTCAAGGATGCCAAACTCGGTGCTAACCTCTCTCCCGAGCAACTCAGTGCTTACAAGCACGCCAAGGCAGACGCTGTTGTTGCTCCGGTGAAGGGCGACATCTTCTGGGAGTTCTCAGGCGAGGGCGAGTGCGCACCTACTGTAGAGCCGTTCATCGGCAAGGAGTACAAGGAGGGCGATGTGCTCTGCTACATCCAGGCTCCTTGGGGCGAGTTTGTAGAGGTGCCGGCTGCTCTTGGTGGCAAGCTCGTTGAGATCAACGCAAAGCGTGGCTCAAAGGTACAGAAGGGCGACGTGATTGCATACATCGAGCGCGAGCACGAGTAAAAATATATGTATAAGCAAATAATCGACAAATACTACGTAGGATGTGATGCGTTGCGTCATATCCTACTCACTCATAGCCAATCTGTAGCGCAACGTGCGCTGCAGATTGCTTCGTTACATCCCGAACTACATATCGACTGCGACTTTGTAGAGCAGGCTGCGATGCTTCACGACATCGGAATCATCCGCGTAGATGCCCCAGGTATAGAGTGTCACGGCACGGAGCCGTACATACGTCATGGTGTCTGTGGCGCTGAAATGCTGCGCAGCGAGGGATTGCCCGAGCGTTACGCCCGTGTCTGCGAGCGTCATACCGGCGCCGGACTGACCCTCGACGACATCGTTTCGCAAGATCTGCCATTGCCACATCACGACTTGCAGCCCGAAACGATAGAGGAGAAGCTTATCTGCTATGCCGATAAGTTCTACTCGAAGACACATCTCGACCGCGAGAAGACCATTGAACAGGCAGAACGTTCGCTCGCCAAGTTCGGTGGCGACACATTGGCACGGTTCCGCAAGATGAAGGAACTCTTTGAGCAGAGAAGTAAACAACAAGAACCAACATTATTCAAATTGAGAACAAAGACAGCTATAGCCCTATTGCTTTGCGCCATCATGTTTGTGATGGCAAGTGCTGACGCACCCTCTAAGCAACGCAAGAAGAGAGCGAAAGTTCTTCGCGACTCAATAGAGATAAGTGATATTGCGGATACCATTTTGCGCGATTCGTTGTTGTCGGCTAACGACACCATGCTTACTCTTACTGTTGACACAACGCTCGCATTAGGCGTTGACACAACCAAGATGGACTCTCTGCAACTCGCTATCTACCACCACAATAAGGCTATCGACGACTCCATACGCCTCGACTCAATCAACCGCCAACGTGCGGGAGGCATCAACTCTCCAGTAAACTATTCGGCAAACGACTCTCTCGTGTACGACGCCGTCACGAAGACAGCACGTCTATATGGCAGTTCCACCGTGAAATACGAGAATATGGACCTTGCTGCCGAGCGCATACACATGAGTCTCGACTCATCCTTAGTACACGCTACCGGAGCCAAGGACAAGGCTGACACCACCGGCATGACACTCTTCGGCACGCCCGTGTTCTCCATGGGCTCTGACAAGTACGAGAGCGACACCATGGCGTTCAACTTCAAGACAAAGAAGGGTCTTATCAGCAACGTGTACACGCAGCAGGAGGACGGTTTTTGCGTAGCGAGATATCAAAGCGCAGTCCGAACGGCGACATCTTCCTTCAGCACGGTCGCTATACCACTTGCGATGCTGAGCACCCCGACTTCTATATAGCTCTTTCGCGTGCAAAAGTACGCCCTGGTAAGGAGGTCGTGTTCGGACCGGCTTATCTCGTGGTTGCCGATGTGCCTCTGCCGTTTGCCATTCCTTACGGCTTCTTCCCGTTCACCAAGAGCTATTCGAGCGGCTTCATCATGCTACATACGGCGACGAGAGCAACCGCGGCTTCTATCTGCGCGACGGTGGCTACTACTTTGCCATCAGCGACAAAATGGACCTCAAGCTCCTCGGCGAAATATACACAAAAGGCTCATGGGGACTCTCAGCTGCCATGAACTACACCAAGCGCTATCGCTTCAGCGGCAGCTTTTATGCAAGTTTTCAGAACACACAGACCGGCGACAAGGGTATGCCCGACTTCACCCGTCAGAAAAGCTTCAAGATACAGTGGAACCACCGCCAGGATCAGAAGGCAAACCCTTACAGCTCGCTCTCAGCCAGCGTCAACTTCGCTACGTCGAGCTACGAGCGCAACAACCTCAGCTCGCTCTATAATCCGCAGACCCTCACGCAGTCTACACGCACATCATCCGTGTCGTGGAGCACTACGTTCTCGAGTATCGGTTTGTCGCTCAGCTCCACAGCCAACCTCTCGCAGAAGATGCGCGACTCGTCGATTGCGATGACATTGCCCGATCTTAACATCTCGCTCTCGCGTTTCTACCCCTTCAAGCGTAAACACGCTGCGGGCGACGAGCGTTGGTACGAGAAGATCTCAATGTCGTACACGGGTCACATCTCGAACAGCATCAATACTAAGGAGGATAAGCTGCTGCATTCCAACCTGATAAAGGACTGGCGCAACGGCTGGAACCACTCGATACCTATCAGCGGCAACTTCACGCTGTTCAACTACATCAACATTTCGCCGTCGTTCAACTTTCAGGACCGCATGTACACGCACAAGGTGATGCGCTCGTGGGATGCTGCTGCGCAGCGCGAGGTGTGCGACACTATATACGGTTTCAACAACGTGTACAACTATAGTATGTCTATCGGTGCGTCGACGAAGCTTTACGGTTTTTATATGCCGAGCCGTAAGATATTCGGCGATAAGATTCAGGCTATTCGCCACGTGCTGACTCCGTCTGTGAGCTTCAGTTATGCGCCGGATTTCAGTGCGTCGCGCTATGGCTACTACAAGACTTATCAGCGTACGAACGCTGACGGTTCGGTGGACTTGGTGGAGTACTCGCCTTATAAGGATCAGCTTTTCGGCGTACCGGGTAAGGGCAAGACGGGCAACATCGCGTTCGACCTCTCAAACAACGTGGAGATGAAGGTGAAGAGCAGCAAGGACTCAACGGGTTTCAAGAAGCTTAGTATTATCGACGAACTCGGTCTGTCGATGAGCTACAATATGGCTGCCAAAGAAAAACCGCTTTCCGACCTCACCATGCGCATCCGCCTCAAGTGGTGGAAAAACTACACGTTCAACATGACGGCTGTCTTTGCCTCGTATGCCTACGAGCTTGACAAGAACGGTCGTCCTTACGTGGGTAATCATACGCTTTGGGGTATGGGTAAGTTTGGACGCTTTCAGGGTACATCGCAGAACTTCTCGTTCACGCTCACGCCCGACAAGATTAAGAAATGGTTCGGCGGTGGCGACGACAAGGAGCGCAAGAAGCGTAACGGAAAAGATGACGAGGAAGGTATTGACACCGACGTGGAGTCGAACGTGGACGATACGATGGTGAACGCCCAGCGCAGCACGCGCAAGAAGAGTGGGGGTGGCAAGGCTGAAACGGACGCTGACGGCTACATGCGCTTCAACATGCCCTGGTCGCTCACGTTCGGCTACGGCATCACGATGCGTGAGAACACGGGTGGCAAGTTCAATACGAAGACGATGCGCTATCCGTACAAGTTCTCGCAGAACCTCAACGTTAGTGGTAACTTGCGGCTTAGCGACGGCTGGAACATCTCGTTCTCGAGCGGTTACGACTTCGACCAGAACAAGCTCTCGATGACCACGGCTTCGCTGCAGCGCGACCTGCATTGCTTCAACATGGCGTGCTCCGTAGTGCTTGCTCCGTACACGAGCTACAACTTCTCGTTCCGTTGTAACGCTGCTACGCTTACGGATGCGCTCAAGTATGACAAGCGTTCGGGATACAGCAACGCCGTTCAGTGGTACTAAAAGAGTGGTGAGGATGTTCTTGCTCTGGCAAGCGGCAGAGCCGAGCGGCGAGGGTGAATAAAGAATAGAGCGTATGGATTCATTATTTCTACTTCAGTTTGCATGTTTCATATTCATGCTTATCAACGGGCTGTTTGTGGGGCTCTCTCATCTTCATGTAAGATGGGAGAACAAGCGGTATGAGCGTTCACGGTGGATGATCGTTGTCGCCTTAATAGGACTGGCGATACAATATGCGGTGCAGATGGTTTTTGGATTCCGTGCTGCTGACGACAGTCTTGGGGCGGTCATCAACATTCTCGTCTATACGCCTGCTTCTCGCTTATCTCTTTAGGTATCTACAACATAGAGACCACACGTTCCAACCTCAGAAAGATGATACTGATGTGTAGTGGCATTTATGCTGCCATCATTGTGGTCTTTTGTGTGGGTATCAGTCTTCATCATAGTCTGTATATCAGAGAGGGGCTTTATGTGATGCTTGCGTTGTTTTGCCTAAGTGTTTTATATTGCATATACATGATTATTCAGGAGATGATCAGGCGTAAGAATATGTTGGAGACAATGGCTGCAACGGATATGTTGCCTTACGTGAGATATTCGCGTGCAAGTGTCATCATTCTATGGCTCGCTGTTCTCGCCATGCCAGTTGCCATCTTTTCTACTACCTTATTATATATAGTAGGCCCTGCCGTATTGCTTGCCTTGTTGTTCTTCAATCTTACGTTTATCGCTCTTGGCAACAGTTATATTCCAACAGAAGAGCTATTGGATAAAGAAGAGAATATTCAGCTGTCTGGGGGGGGTGAAAGTAGAAAAACCTTTACAGCAATTGTCTGAGGAGCGCAGAAACTTTATCCAAAGCAGTCTTGACCAATGGTGTATGGATTTGGGCTATAAGGACAGCAACGTAAATATGTTGACGCTTTCTCGTACACTTTGTATATCAAAGAACGAATTGAGCCTGTTTTTCGATCAATGCCTGCATTCTAACTTCCGAATATGGCTCAGCGAGATACGTCTCAACGCTGCAAAAAAGATGATGTTGGAATATCCGGATTATAGCAACGACATCATTTCAGCCGAATGTGGATTCTCTTGTCGCACTCATCTTTACCGAATCTTCAAGACAAAAGAAGGCTGTTCTCCTACAGAGTGGAGAGACTTCCACTCTACAGATGCAGCACAAAATGACTCAAATTGGGCATAACCATTTTTTCGTAAAATACCAAAGAAAAAGCAAAACTCTTATCGAAAAACAGCCAAAAAGGTGTCGCATTCCTACGAATGCGACACCTTTTTGGTATGAATGCGACACATGAACAGGGGAAAACTGCACCTTCTTTCGTGGAAATACACGATATTTGCAACATGAAAGAAGTAATAGAAACTATGCCAAGGATTGAATTAGCCCTGATCATCATCGGGGTGTTTGTACTCATATTATGTATTATCTTCGGATATGCCATGATACATGAGTACAGGATGTATCTTGAGAATCATTGGAAGGCTCGCTATAGCTTTCGTGACTTCATCAAGAGAGAACGCTTTTATATCTTTTTGCTGTTGGCATCCATATTGATCTGTCTGACAAACCTCTTGTATTTCCTGGAATGAAAAAAATAAACGAAATAATATGGTAAATCATTTAACAACAAAAAATCGGTTGCTGGTCGCAATGCTTGCATTTATTCTCCCATTTTCTTTTGCGAAAGCAGAAGCAAAAGAAGATGGAAAGACTATTTCGCAAGGCTGGTACGTCGGTATTGAGGGTGGAATGCCTTTCGGTTTCTCAACCTTCTCAAGTTTCGGACACGACAAGACTCACCTCGGTTGGGCTGCTGGCTTATATGGTGGCTATCGTTTCAACTCCATATTCTCGGCAGAGTTGTCTGCCAAGTATGGAGAGGTAAATATGTCTGCACAAGACTGTTGCGTAGAACGTAACTATTGGTTGGGTAGCGACGGTGTGCGTTACAATGCTGGTGTCTTAGGCATGGACAGTTGGGAATATGCCAATCTGAAAAGCCATGTCAGGATGGGTTGGTATGGGGCAAGAGTGAACGTTAATCTCCTTGGACTGTTCCATAAGACAGCTAACAGCCGATGGGATTTGGCGGTTTCACCTCATATATATGCAGTAACTACCAAAGCCGACATTCAGACTATAGCCGGTGATGCCAAGGTAATGAAAGGCTCTACCAACTGGCATTTGGGTTATGGTGCAGACTTGCAGGTGGGCTACCAACTGACTTCATGCCTGAAATTGGGCATCTATTCCGGTTTGACTCGTCTTACTGGCGAACGTATGGACGGAATGCCAGAGCATCTGCATAAGAACAACTTTGTTTGGGAGAGTGGCATAAGGTTGGGGATAAGCTTCGCAAAGGCTAAAAAGAAGAACATGGCTGTGGAAACAACGCCGATAAAAGAATTGGAAGTGCCGACAACAGAACCTGAAGTGCAGCAGCTGGAGACCACTCCTAAGGAGACCACCCTCCAGCAGGAGACTGCCGAAAAGGCTGAGACAAGAGTGGGAGAGCAAGAGGTGGTTGAACAGCCGAAGGCTACATTCCCCATCGTCTACTTCGCTTTCAACAGTATCGGCATCAAGCAGAGCGAGCTGTCTAAGCTGAATGGTATCCTACGTACATTGAAGGAGAATCCGAAGATGAAGGTGACTGTAACAGGTTGGTGCGACACAAAAGGCAGCGTGGCTGTCAACAAACGTATATCTCGCCAGCGTGCAGAAGCCGTAAAGACTTGGCTTGTGAAGAATGGCATAGAGGCTAATCGCATTACTGCAATAGGAAATGGTAGCGATGACACCCAAGATGCGGATAAGGCTCGCCGAGTAGAGACAACAGACAATCATCAGTAACCCATAAAACAAGATAGAAAATGAAAGCAAAAAGAATATTTAATATTGGGTTATGGGTGCTGTTATGCGTCCCATGCCTGTTGGCAAGCTGCGACCATGATGTTCATTCTGATGAGGAAGAAAGTGGCTTGTCTGTATCGCTCACTTGGGCAGATGAAGCCGACCAAGGTACGGAAGTGAAGGATGTGAAGCTCTGGATATTCAATGCCGATGACGGTTCTTTAGTAGAGGAAAAACATTATGGCAGTGCGCAGGAGGTGGCAAGCCAACGCTTCGCTCTTCCTGAAGGGCATTATCAGATATTGGCTATTACCAATCTCATAGAGCCATTCTTCACTACTGACCAGACCCGGGCTTTGAGCAACTGGAACAATATCCAGATAGGTTTGACCAATCCCAAGAATGTAAGGAACAATGCCTATTTCGGAGTTGCCGATGTGAAGATAGACAACAAGGAAGGCAGCTATGTGGTGCAGAATCCTGTCAAAAGCGTGCTTGCCGAACTGACCGTCATCATTGAGAATGTGCCAAAAGGCACAGAGATGAGTGGCAAGGCTTTGGATTGTGCTTGTTGTCTGTTCCCTACACAGAAGAATGGTGATGGAGACTACGGTTTGCCGAGCATAAAGCCAACGGAAGTGGAAATGCCTACTATCTTGGCTACTGAGTCAACCCTGAAATCAGAAGTCATTCGGCTGATGCCGACCATACAGGGAAGCCCCGCCTCTCATATTTATCTCCGCCTCTTGCTGCCTAACGGGACCTTGCAAGAGTATGACATCACCACTCCGGCGATGAAGGTTGGAGGAAAGTATGAGTTACGACTCAACTACAACCAGATGCAGCCAAAGATGAATCTGGAAGCTACCATCAACGGTTGGACGAACCTCAACAATGAAGTAGAAATAAAATAATAATAACTTTTAAAATATTTATAATATGAAAAAGATGACTAAGTTTTTCGCCCTTGCACTCTTGGCAGGTGCAATGGTTTCATGCAGTACAGAAGACACCGTACCTTCTACCCAGAACGATAAGGTAGCCGTGCAGTTTACTGGTGGTATCAGCGTAAACACCGTGCTGCTGGTGTAGCTTGGGCTGATGGTGACAAGATTGGTATCTTCATGACAGAAGCTGGCAAGACACTCTCTGCGGATGTAATCAAAGAGGGTGTTGACAATGTTTGCTATCAGTCAAATGGAAGTATAGCCTTTTCACCTATTTCTGGAGGTAAGACTATTTTCTTCCCGATAGATGGAGATGTGGACTTCTATTCTTACTATCCACAGACCACTGTCAATGACTACAAGGTTGCACTTGATGTAACAGACCAAACGAAACAAGAAACTATCGACTTCATGTATGCCAAGACAGAAGGCTGCAACAAAGCTACGCCACAGGTTGACTTGAAGTTCTTCCATAAGTTAAGCAATCTTATTTTGGATGTTCAACCAGGTAACGGTCTCACGCAAGAAGACCTTAAGAAAATGACTGTGACAGTGAAAGGCCAGAATACCAAAGCCACTTTCAATCTTGTGGATGGAACTATCTCTGGTGAAGAAACTCCTGCGGACATTGAGATGCAAACTACCCAAGCTGGCAAGCTGTATGAGGCAATCCTGCTCCCTACAGAAGAAGCAAGCCGAGTGATAGAGTTTGACCTCAAGAATGGTTACGACGCTCCTTTTGTATGGACAATGCCTGTAAAACTTGAGGGTGGCAAAAGATACCACTATACAGTAGTAAAATTGAGTCGTTCTGCCGTAGATATTTCTGGAACCATTAAGTCTTGGACAGAGGCAGGAGACAATAATGAACATATAGCACAATAACAACTCTTAAATAACAAGATATATGAAGAAATTTAGATTCTTATACATTGCTGCCGCAGCATTGCTGTTTGCAGCTTGCGCTAACGAAGAAGACGGTATCGGCAACAATGGTCCTGTTGCTGCTACCGTACAGGCGGATATTTCCAACAATATCAAAACCCGTGGAACTGCAGACAACAACAGCTGGACAGCAGGCGATGCCATTGGCGTAAATGTCACATCAACAGGCAATACAACAGGAGACAACAAAAAGTATGTAACAACAAATGGGGATGGTACTTTTGAAGCTGCTGACAATGACAACATCATCTATTTCAAGGACAACAAAGAGACAACATTTAGTGCATACTATCCTTATAGCGAATTCTTAACTGATGGTAAAATGAATTGGAATATAGCTGAGGTAGAAGCAAACCAACCTTGTAAGGCTGATGTACTTTTTGCCTCAGGGGCTACTGCAAGTAAAGCATCTCCAACTGTGAATTTTACAGATGCAGAACATCGCTTTAAGCATTGTATGAGTTTGGTTGAATTCAAAATTAAGCCAGGGCAGGGTGTCAAATATAACAATTATAAATTCAATAGCTTGAATATGAAAGGAATATTTACAAGCGGTAAATTTGACACAAGAACAGGTTCGGTTGAAACTGCTGGTGACAGAGCTACTCTTACTCGTGTTTTTAATGATGTACCTTTTGAAAGCGAAGAAAGTTTTGCTTATATCATGTTGCCGCAAAGCCTTGAAAGCAATAAAATGGATATAGAGATTTACTTGTTGTTGAATGATAGCGAAGTAAAATACACAACCCCTATAACACCATCCACCAATGGACAATTTGAAGGTGGCAAAAAATATACATACAACATAACTGTTAAAAATACGGGGATTACTATAGAAAAAGCTAATATAGTTCCTTGGGAAAATGGTGATTCAAGTGATTTAGACGCAGATATAGATTTGTAATGATAAATTAAGGTACTGAAAATAGGGAATACAGGGTTAGTGAGCTTGGCCGCTCACTAACTCACTAACAATAAAAAGCTGAAGATTATGAAGACGATAAAACAAAGAATTTCCTATGCGGTAATGGGCCTTATGGCTATGGGCTTTACAGCATGTACGCAAAATGAAGATATGGCTCCTACGCTGAAAGGGCAGGAAATCAATGCCACTTTCTCTGTTGGAGGTATGCAGACTCGTGTCAATACATTGGGACACGGTAACAATTGGGAGAATGAGGACCTAATAAGTGTACTGCAAATTTTCGGTGATGAAGATACTAGAACTGGTGAATATAAATATGTGGAAGAAAATGGGTTATACCGTTGGGAACCTATCAGAAGACTTCGCTGGGAAAAAGTGGGAAGATGCGAATTGATTGCTTGGTATCCTTATGATATAACCAATCCTTTTATCTATAATTTGCATATAGACCAAAGTGATGAGACCAAGTTGAAAGCTGCAGATTTAATAAACGGCTATTGGTACGATGTCCCTAAAGATTATGTAGACATTCCTATGAAGCATCGCATGTCGCTGGTCACGATAGTATATCATGTTGGTACTGCGGATTATCCCAATAAGGATATTAGTGAACCACAAGTGTATTCTAAACACAACAGTGTTAGATTTTTTAGAGACCAAGACCAGGGAAAATTTGTAATGAATACACCTTCAGGTAATCCTGATTGGGTACAAGCCTGTAAGCATGACGATGGTATGTTTTCTGCAATCGTTATCCCTGGTTCCTACAAAGTTGGCGAGATTTTCGTGAAATTCAAGATAGGCGACCAAAACTTCCATGCAAAAATGAGGTCAAATACGGAGTTTCAAGAGGGCCATCGCTACACCTACAAACTCGATGCGCAACGGGAGGAAAATCATTTGTATCCACAGGAAGTAGTGGGGATGGATATCAATGGGCTCAAAATTTGGATATTAAAGTAAGTGATTTGTATCCTGGATTAGTCGCTTTACGCACTAAGGAAGAC
>ENA-OQHY01000624-OQHY01000624.1-human-gut-metagenome-genome-assembly--contig:-NODE-624-length-19348-cov-4.645752_pt1 | contig 19348 bp, 23 predicted proteins | sample MGYA00242570_ERZ504733 | MGnify/ENA primary metagenome ERZ504733 (study PRJEB26092, sample SAMD00036219) | human gut metagenome | host: Homo sapiens | study: EMG produced TPA metagenomics assembly of... | reverse complement strand
GCACTCTTACCGTGGTCTGTCGTGCTTTCTTATGATAAGGTCTAGGACGTTTTTCGATGGAAGCAAGGGATTCGTTCTGTTTTCCGAAGAATACAAAAAATCCGAACCCTTCTCCTATTGGAAAAAAGTTCGGATTTTGTTGTTGTGGTGCACCTCCAGGGACTCGAACCCTGGGCCCACTGATTAAGAGAGCAAGCCGTGGGTTCGTCTCAATTTATGGAAGTTTCGAACCATCGTTATTTTTAATCAAAGCAACGTGATTTTTCACCCAGTAATTTCTGCACCCTTTGTCGTATTTTGCATCGAAAAGCACCCTTTGCACGGTTTGAAACCGTGCAAAAACCGTGCAGAAACCGTGCACTTACTCTCCGACAAATAAAATCGCCCTATCCCCTACCGGCTTGACGGCGTTGGTTCGAGTGACCGTACACCAAAAATCAAGTCTTGGAGGATACGACTATGACGAAATTGCTTTCCTGCCGCTTCAATATGGACACCGGCTGCGTGGAGCTGCTGCTCCGGGATGGCACCACCGTTGCCATCGACTGCATCGTCATTGAGGACGAATACGGCAACACCCCGGCGCAGCGGGCAGAGCTGAACTGGCTGCTGTACAATAAGCCGCTGGAGTATGCACAACTCGTGCTGGGTGAGGAGATGGAGCACTATCTCTCGCTGGGGTGTGACCACGGCAGGCTGGAAGATTAAGTGCACCCCATAAAGAACACGATGCCCCGCCGGCCTATGTTTTTCGCCATAAGCTGGTGGGCATCTTCTATTATAGCGTTTTCTTTCGACCTGTGGTCTATTCGGCTTGTGGTTCATGCTCAACCCATGGTCTGGCTCTACAATCGGCTGATACCGAACCAGTCCACTGCTTCATCGCCACCGATAGCTGGTCAACGCCGCTATCCTCTATCTTTATTATACTACAAATGCGTAAACGTTCAAGTAGTCGAAACCGGGAAGGCTGAAATTTTCGTTCAATCGTATTATACATGTTTCAACACTTGGTTGCCCCTGCTTTAGGCCCTGATAACACCGCCCGCATTTTATTCCTATCACAAAAAGCAGTTTTTCTATCACAGAAACGGTTCAGCTACCGTCCGAGATTGTGATACAATAAGAAAAAAGGAAAACAAAATAGATAAGGAGTTTTTCCGCTATGGCTACGATCGAAAAGAAGAAATCCGGCACCACCGACCTTACGGTGGGCAAGCCGCTGTTCCAGATCTTGCGGTTCGCCTTGCCGCTGGTGCTGGGCACCTTGTTCCAGCAGCTGTACAGCTTTGCGGATACCGTCATCGTAGGGCGGTGTCTGGGCACCGATGCGCTGGGCGCGGTGGGCACCACCTACTCCCTCAACTTTCTCATTCTGGGCTTTGTGCAGGGTGCCTGCGTGGGCTTTGGCATCCCGGCGGCAGAGACCTTTGGCGCAAAGGATAAGGACGGACTGCAAAAATACCTGCTGAACGGCGCACTGCTCTGTCTGGTGCTGAGCGTAGTGTTCACCGTGCTTACCACCCTGATGGCAGGGCCGCTGCTCCGGCTCATCCATACGCCGGAGCAGCTGTACGCCGATGCGGTGCTCTACATCCGAATCATTTTTCTGGGCATCCCGGCTACGGTGCTGTATAACTACGCCTCCAGTGTGCTGCGGGCACTGGGCGATTCCCGGCACCCGTTTTATTTCCTGCTGGTCGCAGCGTGGTGAATATTCTGCTGGACTACCTCTTCATCGTGCCGCTGGGCATGGGGGTGGACGGCGCCGCCCTTGCCACTGTGCTCAGCCAGCTGCTCAGCGGCGAACTGTGCGCTTACTGGTTCTTTACCCGCACGGCAAAGCTGGAGGGGCTTTCCTTCCGGCAGCCGCGCACCCTGCTTTCGGCAGAGCACTGCAAGCGGCTGGCTATATCGGCCTTCCCATGGGGTTTGAATACTCCGTCTCGGCCATCGGCGCAGTCATCATGCAGGACGCCATCAACCTGCTGGGCAGCACCGCCGTGGCAGCCCAGACTGCCGGCGAAAAGATCCGTCAGATGTTCACCCTGCCTATGGAGAGCGTGGGCATGGCCATGGCTACCTATGTGGGCAGAACCACGGCGCACACCGTACCGACCGCATCCGGCAGGGCATCAAGGACGGCTGCATGGTGCAGCTGCTCTACTGCGCCGTGGCGTGGGGCGTGATCTTTTTCATCAAGCCCTACGCGGTGGGGCTGGTGCTGGGCGATGCCGACCCTGCCGTCACGGCGGGCGCGATCCAGTACCTCAGCGTCATGAGTATGCTGTTCTGCTTCCACGGCCTGCTGATGATCTTCCGCAACACTTTGCAGGGGCTTGGTTACAGCGTGCTGGCCATCGTTTCCGGCGTGGGCGAGCTGATCGGCCGCAGCCTTGGCGGCGTGCTGGCGGTAAAGACCAGCCTTGGTTATCTGGCATCTGCCTTTCCAACCCCTTTGCATGGGGCTTGGCGATGTTCTACTGCCTGTTCATGGTCTGCCGCATCCTCCGGCGGGAGACGCAGACCGAAGCCTGAAACTTATAAAAAACACGAAGGCCCGTGGGGAACTCCCCACGGGCCTTTGTGTTTCTGAAGAAGAATTAAAGAAGATTGGAAATGGCTTTTTAGTCCTCTGCCATACCGATCAGGTCAAACTTTTCGGTGGAGACAGTCACCGTAAAGTCCTTCTTGGCAGGCTTTGCGAACTTGACCCAGATGGTGCGGTCAGGCAGGTTGTAGTACCAGCCGGACTCTGCGGCCTCCCAGCCATCGCGGACGATGAACTGAGGAAGCTGCTGTCCGTCCACGCTGGCCCAGAGTGCGCCCTTTTTCTTGCTGACCAGCTTCAGGGTCATGCGCTCCACAGGGGAAGTGTAGCTGCCCTCGGTGGCAAAGCGGATGTCGGTGCGGTCACCGGCCTTGACCGTGATGGTAGTCTTGGCGTAAACGCCGTTTTTGTAGTCCTCGGTGTGACCGTCGTCATCGTACAGCACAAAGCTGGTGTCGGTCTCGGCAGCGACCAGCAGGTCGATCTGGCGCATGGTGTCCTTGAGGATATGCTTGACATCCTCGGTGGTCACCACGACAGCGGAGCCGCGCAGGAACATGGGGATGCTTGCCAGCGTCACCGGGATCTCGATGGTCTGGCCGCCCTCGTATGCGCGCAGGTCGTCGTTCATATCGTACCATGTGCAGCCTGCGGGCAGGTAGATGGTGCGGGTAGTGGCACCCTTTTCCACCACGTTCGCCACCAGAATGCTCTTGCCGAACATAAAGGTCAGGTTCTTGTCGGTGTAGCACTTGGGGTCGTCCGGGAACTCAAGGAACAGCGGACGCCATGCCGGCATACCGTTCTGGTTGCTCTCGTACATCAGGGAGTACAGGGTGGGCATCAGACGGTAGCGCAGCTGGTAGGCTGCACGGATGTAGGGCAGATTCTCCTCGTACATCCACGGCTGGGTGACGGTATTATCGTTGTTGGCGGAGTTCAGGCAGAAGCGCGGCTGGAAGATGCCGTTCTGCAGCCAGCGGAGCAGCAGCTCGGCCTCCGGGGCGGGGCCGGCAAAGCCGCCGATATCGCAGCCCATGTTGGAGCAGCCGGACAAGCCCATGCCCAGAATGGTGGCAATGTTGAACTTGACGGTGCGCCAGTCGGTCAGGTTATCGCCGCCCCACACCTGTGCGTAGCGCTGGATACCGGCGTAGCCTGCGCGGTTGATGATGTAGGGACGCTCGCCGGGGTACACATCTGCCAGCGCTGCTTGGCGGTATAGGCCATCAGGTTGGAGTGCAGGATCTTCAGCTCTGCATGGTGCCCTTTTTGCCCTCAAAGTCGCACTGGGCATCGCGGTCCTCTACGCCGTCCATCTCGCAGTTGTCGTTCCAGACGGTCTTGGTGCCCTTTTTGAGGATGTTCTCTTCCAGCAGCTGCTTCCAGGTGTTGCGGCCATTGGGGCCGGTGAAGTCGAAGAAGCGTCCCTCGCCGCCCCACCAGCGGCCATAGTACGGAGCCTTACCGTCCGGGGTCTTGATAAAGACATCGTTCTTTTCAAACAGGTCGATGTAGGGGTGGTGCTTCAGGATGCCGGGCTTCAGGTTGGGGATGACATTGATGCCCCGGGCGTTCATGTTCTCAAAGAACTTCTCCGGCTCCGGGAAGCGCTTGTAGTTCCAGTTGAACACATAGCGCAGGTTGTCCTTTTCGCCGCTGGAATAGCCGGACGCCAGCCAGAAGTTGTCGATGAGGATGCCCTCTTTTTCGTGCTTGTCGATGACCTTGTAGATCTCCTCGTCGCAGTTCTTTTCCAGCTCGGCGTAGTACATGGTGGAGGCGCAGTAGCCAGAGACTGCTTGGTGGGCAGGGCGCTGCGGCCGGTCAGCAGGGTGTACTCGTTGAGGATCTCCGGCAGGGTCTCACCGGCCAGCAGGAACAGGTCGATGTCGCCGCCGTCGGTCTGGTAGTAGCAGTAGCGCTCCCAATAACCGGACAGCTCCTCGCCAAGGTCGAACACGCAGTCGTAGGAGTTGTGGTAGAACAGACCCACCGGGCGCAGGTCGTGCTCATTTACCCGGATATAGAAGGGGATGTGCTTGTACATGGGGTCGCCGGTCTCGGGGTCGTGACCGATGGCATCCTTGGGGGACATCCGCAGGCGGCGACCCTTTTTGTCCAGATGGCCGGTCTTTTCGCCAAAGCCGTAGAAATGGTCAAATTCCCGGTCCACCTTGGAAAAATGGCTCAGACGGCCGATCTGATCTTTCTCAAAGGCGCGCTCCCGCAGATCCTGATAGATCAGCTTGCCGGACTTATCGAACAGTTCAAAATGGAAGGGCTTTTTGAACAGCTTCAGGGTGACGTGTGCGGTCTCAAAGGTCAGGGTCTTTTCGTCCTCTGCACAGGGGACGTCCAGCGCCGTGATCCGGGTGCGCTCGTCCTTGAGCAGGGTGTCCATCCGATCCTCCCACGCGGTGGTCACCAGCGTGTAGGACTCTTCCTCCATGGGGGTGCCCTTGTCGAAGTGCACCCGGATGCGGATGATATCATCTGTCATGAAAATCAGCTTCACATCGGCGGCATCGCCGTGGATGAGGTAGCCGTTTCCGGTCTTTTCAAAGGATTCAAAACTACGCAGCAGCATAAGAGGTTCCTCCGTGCAGTGTTACATACCGATCAGGTCGAACTGTTCAAACGAAACGGTCAGCTCATAGTCCTTGGCAGGGTTGGCGTACTTGACCTCCACAGCCTTTTTGCTCTGGCTGTAATACCAGCCTCGGCAGCGGCGTCGAACTTACGGCGGTTGAGGAAGTGCTCGATCTTGCGGCCATCCAGCGTGACCCAGAAGGGGCTCTTCTCCTTGGCGATCATCTCCACCTTAACGGTCTCAACGGTGTCCTTGTAGCTGCCCTCGGAGGCAAAGTTCATTGGGTCAACCCGCTCGCCTGCGGTGGTGGGTGATGGTGGTCTTGCGGTACACGCCGCTCTTGAAATCGTTGGTGATGCCGTCGTCATCGTACAGGGTCGTGGTGGTCGTGCCCTTGGGTGCCACGATGAGGTGCAGGGCGGTGGTGTGGTCGCCCTCCATGGTCATCAGCTGGTTGTCTGCCATGGCAATGACTGCGCCCTCGCGGACGAACATGGGGATGGTAGCCATGGTGACCGGCACTTCGATGGTCTGGCCGCCCTCGTAGCAGCGGAACTTATCGTTCCAGTCGTACCACTTGCAGCCTGCGGGCAGGTAGACGGTGCGGGTCTTGGCACCCTCTTCCAGAACGTTGGCCACCAGAATATCCCGGCCGAACAGGAACTCGAAGCTCTCCTCCCATGCCTTGGGGTCGTTCTGGAAGTCGTAGACAGAGCACGCATGATGGGCGCACCGGTCTGGCTGGCCTCGTACTCGGCGCTGTAAAGATAGGGGGTAAAGCGGTAGCGCAGCAGGATAGCGTCCCGGATGATATCCGCAGACTCCCGGAACATCCACGGCTCGGTGACGGTGTTATCGTTGGAGGCGGAGTGGATGGAGAAGCGGGCTTGGAAAATGCCGTTCTGCACCCAGCGCACGAACAGCTCTTCGGTGGGGGCGGGGCCGGCAAAGCCGCCGATGTCCGCGCCCTCGTTGGGCTGGCCGGACAGACCCATGCCGGTGATGATGGGGATATTGTACTTCAGGCTCTTCCAGCTGGTGTAGTTATCGCCGCACCAGGTCTGGGCGTAGCGCTGGATACCGGCGCTGCCGCTGCGGCAGACCATGTAGGGACGTGCTTGGTGTTGTGCTCCACCACGGCATCGGCACCCACCTTGCACATCAGGTGCTCATAAGGGGCTTCAGCTGGCCGATGGTGCCGCCCTTGCCGTCAAAATCACAGATGCAGTCCTTGTCCATCAGGCTGTCATACTCGCAGTTGTCGTTCCAGACGGAATCGGTGCCCACGGCGATGATGGACTCGGTGAGGTACTTCTTCCATGCTGCACGGCCTTCGGGCTTGGTGAAGTCCCAGAATGCGCCGTCACCGCCCCACCATTTGCCGACACCATAGGTCTCGGGGTTTTTGCTGTCCTTCACGAACACGTCATCTGCGTTGAACTCGTCGAAACGGGGGTTGCACAGCAGGACACCCGGCTTGACGTTGGGCACGTTCTGGGCGTGCTTTTCGTTCATGGCGTGGAAGTAGCCGCTGGGATCCTTGAAGCGGGTGGTGTTCCATGTAAAGACGCAGCGCTTGTTGTTCTGGCTGGTATAGCCGCTGGACAGGTGGAATCCGTCGATGGGGAAACCCTCTTCCTTGATGGTGTCGATAAAGCCCAGCACAGCGTCATCGCTGTCCTTTTCCAGCTCGGGGTAGTACATACTGGAGCCCTGATAGCCCAGCGCACGCTTGGGCAGCAGTGCCGGACGGCCGGTCAGCAGGGTGTAGTTGTCCACGATGCGGGCAATGGTGTCGCCGCCGATCAGGAAGCAGTCCAGATCGCCGCCATCTGCCTGAAAATAGGTATAGCGGGGCCAGTAGTTGCTCTTTTCGCAGCCCATGTTGAACACGGACTCGTAGAAGTTGTGGTAGAACACGCCCACAGCCTTGTGGGTGTCGCGGTCCAGACGGATGTAGAAGGGGATGTGCTTATAAAGGGTATCCATCTTCTCGGCATCGTAGCCCATGGCATCGGTGGCGCGCTCCCGCTGGAAGGTCTTGTTCTTATCCAGCAGGCCGGTCTTTTCGCCAAAGCCGTAGAAGCAGTCGTTCTCCTTCATCCGGCTGTAAGCCACCACGCGGTTGTTGGCGTCCTTGACGAAGGGGTTGCCGGGCAGGGTGCTGTACAGCTCCGCGCCATCGGCAGCCAGCAGCTTGAAGTTGATGGGGTCTTTATCCACCACCAGCGTCACCTTGCCGGTGGCAAAGGTGAGGGTGCTGTCGTCCTCGATGACCTCGGCGGCAAAAGGCTCCACACGGGTGCGCTCACCCTTGAACAGCGCGTCCATCCGATCCTCCCATGCGGTGGTCATCAGAACATAGGACTCCTCTGCCAGCTCGTGGTCAAAGCTTGCGCGGACGCGGACGATTTCATCGGTCACAAAGCAGATCTTGATATCTGCGTTATCAGTATGCAGCAGGAAAGCGCCGTCTTTGCCCTCCATGCCGGTAAAACGGGAGCAGATCTCCATAATTTTTGTTCCTCTCGTTATATTTTGATAAAAAATGCCCCCATTCCCCCTCAGATGCAGGATATCTTCAGAGAAATGGGGGCAACGTTCTTGTTGCTTTACCCGGAACTGTCAGGGTTTAGGACAGCCAGCCAAGGCCGGGGACCAGACCGCACAGGTACGGAATGCACAGCGAAATGGCAGGGATGAAGGTAACAAGGAACAGTGCCACGACCATGGCGGCGAACAGCGGCACGATGTACTTGGTGACGCCTTCGATCTTGACCTTGCCGACACCGCAGCCCACGAACAGGCAGGAACCGACCGGCGGGGTGACCGAGCCGATGCCAAGGTTCATGATGAGCATGATGCCGAACTGCACATCGCTCATGCCGATGCTGCGGGTGATGGGCAGGAAGATGGGGGTGAAGATCAGAACCGCCGGGGTCAGATCCAGGAACATACCCATGACCAGCAGGAACACGTTCATGACCAGCAGGATGACGTAGCGGTTGCTGGAAATGCTCATCAGGGCGTTGCTGATGGCGGCAGGGATGCCGGAGTAGCTCATGACGTAGGACATGATGGAGGAAGCGGCGATCAGGAACAGGATGGTGGCGCTGCTCTCCATGGTGTCTGCCAGCAGGTCGTAGAAGCTCTTGAAGGTCATCTCCTTGTACAGGATGGACAGCAGGCCGCAGTACAGGCACAGCACCACACCGGCCTCGGTGGCGGTGAAGAAGCCTGCCAGAATGCCGCCCATGACGATGATGACGGCCAGTAGAGAAGGAACTGCGTCAATGATGATCTTGATGGCGGGATCGGGATCCTTGACGTCGGAGGACTTATAGCCCTTTTTGACGGCGATGAACACTGCCAGACCAGCCACGCACAGACCATCAGGATGCCGGGCAGATAGCCGCCCATGAACAGAGCAGCCACAGAGACGCGCCGGCGGTGATGGAGTAAAGGATCAGCGGACCGGACGGGGGGATCAGGATGCCGGTGGGGGCAGAGCAGATGTTGACGCTGCGGAGTAGTTGGGGTCGTAGCCCTCATCCAGCTCCAGCGGAGCCATGATGGAGCCCATGGCAGAAGTAGCTGCCACGGAGGAGCCGGAAACGGCGCCGAAGAACATATTGGCCAGAACGTTGGTGGCAGCCAGATAGCCGGGCATCTTGCCCACAGCCAGACGTGCCAGACGGACAAGCGCTTTGCAATGCCGCCCTTGTTCATGATGTTGCCGCCCAGAGAGAAGAAGGGCAGTGCCAGCAGAGAGAAGGAGTCAATGCCCGAGAAGCAGCGCTGTGCGGCGGTCAGGGCAAAAATTGCGGGATCCATGCTGAACAGCGCCGTGAAGATGGATGCAATGCCGATGCCTGCCGAGATGGGCACACCGGCCAGCAGCATGACAAAGAAGGAACCGAACAGCAGTAACGTAGCCTGTGCAACCATTATGCGTTTTCTCCTTTCTTTTCCTTACGCTCCACAAAGAGCTGTACATACTTCAGCACACGTGCCAGAATGATGAACACGCCGGAGATCGGCAGGATGGAATACAGGAACTTGAAGGGGATGCGCATGACCGAGGAAACGTTGGTGGCGTTTGCAGTCAGCTTCCAGCCGCCGTAAACAAAGACGTAGCCCACAAAGAACACGATGGCGGCTTCGATGAACACGCTGAGCACGACGTTGAACGCACCCTTTGCGCGCCCCTTGACCAGATCCAGTGCCAGATGCTTATCCTTGTAGAAGCAGTAGGCGGAACCGATCATGGAAGCCAGATCAGGACATAGCGCAGAAACTCGTCCGTTACAGTGGAGGGGTTATGCAGGATCCAGCGGGTAAAGATCTGCCAGGTACCGCCTGCCAGCAGGGCGAACATTGCCACTGCCATAAGGAAGCGCATGACATTATCCAGAATTTTATCCAGTTTTTTCACAAGATCATCTCCTTGAGCTCATTCCCTCCCGTGCAGCTGCGGGCAGCACCGTGCGCCGCCCGCAGCATGGGAGGTAAGAATGGGAAACAGCAGACCGGCCCTTAGGCCATTGCGCGGATCTCTTCCACAACCGCGTAGGTGGTGGGGTTAGAGGTCTTGAGGTTCTCGTAGATGGGCTGCACAGCGGCCTGGAATGCGGCGATGTCCACATCCTTGACCAGCTCGACGCCGTTCTGGTTCACAGCCTTGTCCAGCACCTCGTCCTCGAACTTCTTCCATGCGTCCTTGTACTCCTCGGTAGCGGTCTTGGCGCACTCGGACACAGCAGCTTCTGCTCGTCAGAGAACTTGTTCCACACGCTGGAAGCGATGACCACCATATCGGGGATGCGGGTGTGCTCGTCAAAGCAGTAGTACTTGGTCACATCGCCGTGGTCACGCAGTGCGGTGACGTTGTTCTCGGCACCGTCGATGACGCCCTGCTGCATACCGGTGTAGATATCGCTGTAACCCATAACGGTAGCGGAGCCGCAAGGCAGTTCATCATGTCAATGGCCATCTGGCTGTCCATGGTGCGGATCTTCAGACCCTTCAGGTCAGCCGGGGTGCGGATAGCGGTAGCCTTGGTGTAGAAGGAACGTGCGCCGGAATCCAGCCAGGTCAGACCGCGGAAGCCCTGATCGTCGGTGGACTCAAAGACAGCCTTTGCGGAATCGCTGTCCATGTAGCTGTAATAGTGTGCCTGATCGTCGAACACATAAGGCACGGAGAAGGCGTTGTACTTCTCGCTGAAGTTGCCCAGGGTGGAAGCGGAGACCTTTGCCATATCCAGTGCGCCTGCCTGGATCTGGGAGATCATGTCAGCCTCGCTGCCCAGCGTGCCGTTGGGGATGATCTGGATGTTGACGCTGCCGCCGGTCTTTTCCTTGACCTGCTCTGCAAAGCTGGTCAGCTGGATGTGCACAGCGTGATCCTCGGCCAGATTGTGACCCAGCTTCAGGTTGAAATTGCCGCCGGTGGCAGCAGCTGCGCCGGAACCGGCAGTGCTGCCAGAAGAACCGCCGCAAGCGGTAAGCAGGGCAGATGCGCCGGCAACTGCCATGACCTGTACGAACTGTCTGCGAGTGATTTTCATAGTGATTTTCCTTCCTTATCTTGTTTTATCGTGTCCCACGATCACAGCCAACCGGCTGTGAAACAACATGATTGCGGTGCAGCGCTCAGGACGCGCTGCGCTGAAAGCGGTCTTTTCCCATCTGGATCAGGTCTTTCAGGTTGAGCCCCCACAGGCTCTTGGAGCGCTGCCAGTCCTTGCCGGTCTCCTTGGCAAGCACCTTTGCGAACCGCTCCGGGTTTGACGGCAGCAGGCTGCCCTTGGGGATCATGACTGCCATCTGGCGGCTCTGGAAGATGTAGAAATACTGGTCATCCTCCACCAGCCGGTCGATCTTTGCAAAGGGAATGTGAGCACCGTTTTCCACGTCTACGCCGCCATCGTTGACCCGGCAGCTCACGGTGGTTTCCGCGCCGCCCCGCTGCATGATGACCCCCTCTGCCGCCACCCGGCTCAAAAAGTCCGGCATAGCGAACATGGCGCAGCCCACCAGCAGGCAGAGCACCTTGACAACGGTAGGAATGGCGGTGAACAGCGCCACCATCACCAGCACAAAGGCTGCTGCGAGCCACAGCAGGTGCCGCATCCCCTCGTAGGTGTAGAACTCCGTGCGGAACATCCGGCGGATGGTCTCATCGTTAAAGACCACTTTGGCTTCAAAATGATTTTTTGAGGTCTGCATGGGTTAGCTCCTTTCGGACAGTCACGAAACGCAACCAATATATTTGTCAATTAGCACAAAAATATTGAAATGTTTTTGTGCGTTTGGTCAATCTCGTCTCCTTGCACCATTATCATACTAAAAATTCCGCTGTTTTTCCGCAGATTTTGTGATTTAAATGTTGCAAAATGTGATATATACTGATATACTGGGGCAAAAAACGACGTAAAGGCACGATTCTGATTTTTTTAACGAGGGCAAAGCGGCTATGGGCATGGAACGGGTCTCACATTATATCGATAATGTCCTTACGGAAGCACAGGCGCGGATGGGACTGTGCGACACCCGGCTTCTGGTCACATGGTACACCAACCGGGAAAACAGGCAGTCTGTGGTGCACTCCCACCCGTACCACGAGCTGGTGCTCCCCCTCAGCGGCAGCACGGTACGCTACTCGGTGGACGGCAGCGTGTATCTGGTCCATGTGGGGGCGCTGGTCTACTTTCCCTCTCAGGTCTATCACTCCGGCAACTTCAATATTGACGATGCCCAGTCGGATCGTCTGGTCGTTCAGATCGACGATGCCCTATGGCAGGCTACCCGCCGGCACGCAAACCTGAAAAACACAGGCTGGCTGCAGCAGGTCACTGTGCTGGACGGCGAAGCCTGCCGCAAGTGGGATTTTGCGGGGCTTTTCATCCGTATGGCGCAAAGTCTGGATCTGCCGGGCTCTATCCGGGACGCCGTTTTTGAGGCGCAGACCAGCGAGATGATGCTGCTCATCACGCAGGCCACCGGCAGCGGACAGACCACTGCGCCCAGCAGTACCAGTGTTCTGGTCGCGCGCGCTGTGGCCTACCTGCAGGCGCATTATCAGGACCCGACCCTGACCACCGCGCAGCTGGCGCAGGAGCTTTACGCCAGCCGGGAGCACCTTTCCCGCGCGTTCAAAGAGTGCACTATGGAGAGCATCCACAACTACCTGACCTATCTGCGGATGCAGCACTGCCGCAAGGCGCTGGAAGAGGGCGTTTCTGTCCTGAATGCCTGCACCGAGAGCGGTTTCCCGGATTACAGCAGCTTCCTGAAAACCTTCCGCCGCCTGTATGGCATCACCCCGGCGGAATACCGTTCGCAACATCGTCGGTAAATCGCAGAAAGCAAAGCACTTCTGACAGTGTATCCATATGATAAAGCAGGACTAAACTGCGCATAGCGATAATTACTGTTTATAGATGGAGGTTTTATTATTCCGTATAAGCCCTGCTATCACCGCATTCCTGCAATAAAATTTGCAAAACCATATTGACGCACCTTATAAACTGTGACACTCTCTGTCACAAATCCCACCGAGTTCGTAATAAAATGCGAACCAGCAATGGTTTGTTCTCCATGAAAAGATTTACCGCCCCGCAACACACCCGATCAATTTTGCCGCCGATTCACCCGACGAAATTATCGCTGCGCTGCGTGAGCGGTATTTTTCTTTTGATATCGACCAATTGGCAATCTGGACATTCATTTCCTCAGTGCTTTGCCGGGAAGATTCCAAAGAGCGGCGGAACGCTCGTTGGCACACGACTTTGCCTGCAAAGTCTAGTGTGTTACACCTTGGTTCCGGCTGATGCGGAAAAGGGGCTGCGAGCAAATGCGGCAAGCTCCTGCTCTGCGGCAGAAGGATGCGCGGATGGGCATGGCAGTTGACGGTCTTTGCCCACCCAGCGCAGGCTTACCGAGGAACCAACGGTGTACGTTCCCCGTCCTGCAGTATCGACGCCTTTTTTAAGAATTATAGCTATGTCAAGAGGGCTGGCACCGTCCAGCCCTCTCTATTTTTACCAAAGTTTCCCTTGCATTTTCTTGCAAATCGCTGAAAGCAACGCATTCTCGAAACTTTTTGTTGACACAACTCGATTTTTGTGGTAATCTATCCCAACAATTTAATATAACATATTCATAAATGATTCAGCTCGGCCAATACGAACGCCGGAGCAGTTTTATAACTTTCAATCGCTACATAACAAACCCGAACCAAGGCCATCCCGGAAGGGATGGTCAGGTTCAGGTTGTTGTGTGGCGATTTTTTATTGCCAAATTCAGCACCGTACCTTGAAAACCGCATGACCGTCTGCATGGGATACACGGCGAAGACCCCCAAGTGGGAGAGCCGGAAAACGCCGCCGGAAGGGGGTAGGAAATCCATGCAGAGAGAACGGTGCACCCAATATCAACTGGTCAAAATGGCCAGTTGATTTTCCACGACACTTTCAATTTGAGAAAGTGTCAAAATTCAGAGAAAATCAATGTGGTCAAATTGGCCACATTGATTTTCCGTAACGCTAGTGAAAAGAGAGGGGGCATCTCTATGTATATGACAAATGAAGGATGGGAGCAAAATAATCAGGATTATTTGAAAGAATCGTATGAGAAAACGGATTTTACTGCCGGAGGATTACGCTATCCGCAAAATCATCTGCGGCGGCTGTGGTCGAGTATTCTACACCACGTCCGGTTCCAAAAAATACTGTCATAGCTACTGGTGCGGCAATCGGGCCAACAGTCGGCGGCAACGGGAATACCGTCAAATGCTCCGTCAGGATCTAGTCTGCCAGTGCTGCAGCGAAAAATTCACGCCCAAACGTGCAGGTGCCCGTTATTGCAGCAATGCCTGTCGGCAAAAAGACTATCGAAAACGTGTTACGGATGCTGCAAGTGTTCAAAATGAGCACTTGGTTAAGCGTAACGCATCTGCCAAATAAACCTCAACTCCTCCGAATGCGGGAACGGAAATCCATCAACCTGTTACGGAAAACCAAGTGGTCAAAATGATCACATTGTTTTTCCGTAACGCCTCAAGGTCGTTGAAAATCAGATTGCCACGAGGACAACCTGATTCTACCCGTAACGGATTCAGTGGGTCAAAATGGCCCACTGAAAAAGCCGAACAAGTTGGTGTACAGGGATTCGCAAATCTTTGACCGCCAGCTTGCCAAAATCAACGGGCCAAAATGGCCCTTTGAAGGGAGTCAAGGGGGAACGCCTTGCCCAGTGATATGATGCTGTGCGTCATATCCTACTGGGTATTATCTGGCGCAAAACGGCGGCAGATCCAGCAGCTCCGCTGCTGCGTTCTCCCCACCAGGCTGTTGAAATGGAGGAATGTCTATCTGAAATTAACACGACACAACGGACGAGCCGGAGCACACGGCACTTACAACCCCAAACACAATGACCGCAGTTTCAACCTTGCCAACAGTGAGCACATCGACCGGAACGAGCCAAGGGCAACATCTACTGGGACTGCTTCTACGGTTTCCGTTCGGCTCTTGACCCACAAGACCCGGACGATCTGGCGGCGACCTTCTCGGATGTGGAACGGCAGTCTACGAAACCCACTACACGGCTTTTGTGGAAAGCCAAAACGAGCGTAATGCCAAGATCCGGCACACGGAGCGCAACCGCTCCATTCCCGACCTGCTGTCCAGCCGCAAGACCTGCCCGGAAGAAACAATTTACCAACTTGGAACGCTGGATGAACACGCTTCCGCAGAGGACTTGCTGAACATCGTCACGGAGTTCATTAACGAGTTCAAGGCCAAGTTTGGCGAACACGTTCATGTGCTGGACTGGGCACTGCATCTGGACGAAAGCACACCCCACATCCACGAGCGCCATGTGTTCGACTGCAAGAACAAGTACGGCGAGGTAGCTCCCCAACAGGAAAAGGCACTGGAAGCACTGGCTTTGAGCTGCCCGACCCGGACAAGCCCCTCAGCCGCCGCAATAATCGCAAAATCGCCTTTGATGCAGCCTGCCGGAAGATGCTGTTTGAAATTGCCAAGCTGTACGGGCTGGAATTGGAGGAAGAAGCGGAGTACGGAAACCGCAAGTATCTGGAAAAGCAGGACTTCATTCTTGCCAAGCAAAAGGAGCAACTTGCTGCCCAGCAGGACAGGCTGGATGAACTGACCCTCAAGGTCAGCGACATGGAAACCCTGCTGGAAGATGTTTCAGCAGCGGCCTACGACAAGGCGGTGGAGGTCGTGACGGACGTAGTACGCACCGAGACCCTCAAGGAAGATATGCGGATGATCGAGGACACGAAGAAGTGGGTGCTGTCCCCGGAGCGCAAGGCTCCGCAGGCCACGAGGGAGTACGCCGCTCGCCGTTTGGACACCGTGCTGGACAAGTTCCTCAAGACCATGCAGACCACCGCTGCTCGCTTGCAGGAAAAGCTCCTGAGACCGGATGTCCGGCAGAAAGGCAAGGATCAGGTCAAGGAGAAAGCACGGGATTCCGTTCTGCAACTGCTGAACCGCTTGCAGGCAGAACAGGCGCAACGGAAGCCGTCTGCGCCGCCTACCGCCGAAAAGTCAGAAAAATGTTTTCAATAACAGTACGAGGTGATGTTTATTGAGCAAAGAAGTCAACGAAGAACGCACTCCCCGAACCGTTGAAGATGTGAAAGAGATGCTGACCAAGCACTCCAACGGCGAGATCCAGCGGACGATCCAAAACTGCATCACGATTCTGCAGAACGACCATGTGCTTGCCGATGCCATCCGGCTGAACCTGTTGAGTGAGCGCATCGACATTGTAAAGCCTGTGGGTTGGCCCCGCTCCGGCAAGACCCTGAACGACACCGACATGAAGTATATTCTGCGCCGCATGGAGAAATACGGCCTCTCCAGCGAAAAGAAGATTGAATCTGCCATCCGCATCGTTGCCAACGAGAATCGCTACCACCCCATCCGGATTATCTGAACAGTCTGAAATGGGATGGGACTGAACGGATTCCCCATGTCCTGCATCATTTCCTCGGTGCTGCGGAGGACGAGTACACTTGCGAAGCTATGAAAATTTTCCTGCTGGGAGCCATCAAACGCGTGTTCCAGCCGGGATGTAAGTTTGAGACCATGCTCTGTCTGGTGGGCGGACAAGGCACAGGAAAGTCCAGCTTTTTTCGGCTGTTGGCGGTCAAGGATGAATGGTTCTCGGACGACCTGCGGCGGCTGGACGACGACAATGTGTACCGAAAGCTGCAAGGCCACTGGGTCATCGAAATGTCGGAGATGATCGCCACCGCCAATGCCAAGAGCATCGAGGAGATCAAGAGCTTTCTCAGCAAGCAGAAGGAAACCTATAAAATCCCCTACGAGACCCATCCGGCCGACCGTCTGCGCCAGTGCGTCTTTGCTGGCACGACCAACCGGCAGGATTTTTTGCCCCGTGACCGTACAGGCAACCGCCGCTTCATCCCGATTCCGGTGGATGCGGAACTGGCCGAAGTTCACATTCTGGACAACGAGGAGGAATCCCGTGCCTATATCAACCAGCTCTGGGCAGAAGCCCTGACCATCTACAACAGCGGCAATTATAAGCTGGCATTCAGCCCTGCCATGCAGGAAATGCTGCAAGCCCATCAGCAGGACTTTATGCAGGAGGATGCACAGGCTGGCATGATCTATGCTTTTCTGGAGGACTACACAGGGGAGCGGGTGTGTTCCAAGCAGCTCTATGCGGAGGCGCTGGGCAACACCAACATTCCGGCAGAGTGGGAGACCCGTGCTATCTGCGAGATCATGAACACAGGCATTTCGCGCGGCGATATCCAAGGCTGGCAGACTCACAAGACCGCCAAGCGTTACCCGAAGTACGGCGTCCAGAAAGGCTGGGAGCGCGTAACCAGCCCCGAAACCGGGGCTGAAGATTTCTCCGAAATAACGGATGCGGAAGCCAAGCAGCTGGGCTTTCCCTTCTGATGGACAGCGGTTACACGTCTGGTTACGGAATCGGTTACGTTGCAGTTACAACGTAAAAACCGCATGGCTGCTGCGTTTTCCACTTTCTGTAACCATGTAACCTTAAAAAGATAAGAAAAAGTATAAAGCCCACCGGATGGCCTGCGTGCAGAAAAAGAGAGTTTTCCTGCCCGGTTACAGGCGTTCGGTTACAAGGAATTGGAGGTCTGCCTATGAATATGAATCGGCCTGACATGACCGAAACTGTGAAATCCGAAAATTATACGAATAAGTTCTTGCAAAAGGACACGAATCCCACTACAATGGAGGTGGTCACTCAAACCAATGCCGTCAAGTCTCCGACTGACAGCCCGAAAACCACGAAGCTGGTGTATACGGTGGAAGAGATCGCACGAATGCTGGCCATCAGCCTGCGCTCTGCTTACAACCTGTGCAACAGCACCACCGAATTCCGTGTTCTACGGGTAGGCGGAAGCATCCGTGTCCCGAAAGACAGTTTCGATGCGTGGCTCTACCGGGCAGCTTGATAAGGAGGCAACAGTATGGCATATATCACGAAGCGTGCAACTCTTACAGCGTCCGCTACACCTATCAGGACGAGCACGGCAAGAGCTACGACAAATGGGAGAGCTTTCCCACCAAAGAGGAGGCAACGAACCGAAAAAAGCAGATCGAGCATGAGCTGGCGGCCGGAACCTTCCTAATCCCGTCCACGGTGACGGTAGGAGAGTTCCTGATGGACTGGCTACCCAAGCAGTGCAGCAAACACAAGTGGGCACCCAAGACCTACGAATCCAACCTTTCCACCATCCAGAACCTTATTATCCCCTATATCGGCAGCATGGAGATGCAGAAGCTCAAGCCCTACCACATGGAAAACCTCTATGCGACCTGAGCAAAACGCCCTGCGGTTCGTATATCGAGGGAAAGAAGCAGGAACTGACCGAAAAGCAGAAGCAACGGTTCCTTTCCGGCACCACCATCCATGAGGTGCACCGGCTGCTGGGTACAGCCTTCCAGTATGCCGTAGAGTGGGGCATTCTTGTCAAAAGTCCTGTTCCTGTGGACAGCCCCAAGAAGTCCACGCAGGAGCGCACCATTTGGACAGTAGAGGAAATGCGAGCGGCTCTGGACAGCATGGAGGACCCCATCCTGCATCTAGCAGTCCACCTCACATTGGTGGGCGCACTGCGGGAGGGCGAGATCGTAGGTCTGACCCCGGAAGATCTTGATTTTGACGCAGCAGATGGCATCGGAACCTTCCGTATCAACAAGTCCATGCAGCGGGTGCGAAAAGAAGCCCTGAATCAAGTAGACGATGGCTGCATCATCAAGGTATTCCCGGACAAGCTGGAACGCAGCACCACTTCCCTCATTCTGAAAAGTACCAAAACGGCATCCTCCTGCCGAACCATCTTCATGACTTCCGCACTGAAAGAGGAATTGAAGAAGTGGCTGAATCAGCTGGCGACAGATGAGAGAAAAGACCCGACACGCTACCATGACAGTGGAATGCTGTTCCGTCTGCCCAACGGTCTGGCGGTAGAGCCGGTGCTCATCCGTAAGAAGTTCCTCAAATGGCAGGATGCACACCCGGAGTTCCCACGTGTCGTGTTCCATGGTCTGCGCCATTCCAGTGCGACCTATCAGCTGATGATCTCCGGCGGCGATGTGAAGGCCGTTCAGGGCACCACAGGACACGCTACGGCAGATATGCTGGTAAACACCTACGCTCATATCCAGCAGTCCTCTCGTGTGGAGCTGGGCAGGAAGTTTGAAGAAGGGTTCTATGCTGCGAAACAGGAAAACCCCGGCCCGCAGGCTGTACCCGCCGCAGGCGAACCGACCATTTCTATGACTGCTCTGCTGGAACTTCTGAAGAACGCAGACCCCGAAGTAAAGGCGCAGCTCCGTCTGGCTCTTCTGACCTGATGCAAAATTTACCACGCATTTCAAGGCAATTCCAGCCCATGCAGAGGATTCCCACGAAAACGCCGACCGTGCAAAAACCGTGCATTGACCGTGCAAGCCCCGAATTTTCGGGGTTACATAACAAAAAAGAACGCCAAATCTTACGATTTGACGTTCAAAATTTGGTGCACCTCCAGGGACTCGAACCCTGGGCCCACTGATTAAGAGTCAGTTGCTCTACCAACTGAGCTAGAGGTGCATATTATCAAGAATGCGGTTTCTTCATTCTGATAATCAAAAGTCGGCGAACTACCTATTTTCA
>ENA-OQHY01000623-OQHY01000623.1-human-gut-metagenome-genome-assembly--contig:-NODE-623-length-19413-cov-2.458260_pt1 | contig 19413 bp, 40 predicted proteins | sample MGYA00242570_ERZ504733 | MGnify/ENA primary metagenome ERZ504733 (study PRJEB26092, sample SAMD00036219) | human gut metagenome | host: Homo sapiens | study: EMG produced TPA metagenomics assembly of... | reverse complement strand
AGGCGGCGGCGCAAAAAACAACGTCAGCTTCGATAGTGGCAATGCTTATGCCGACCCGCTGCGAGAAGTAACGCCGCTTTACACCGCCCCTCCAGCGCCGGTCATCTGTGCCTGATGCTTACGTACGAGATGAGCGCGGACGGATGATGCTAAACGGGAGGCAGGAGCCGCGAATTGGATATGGTGCAGGATGGAACGGCTATCGCGCCGCCATGCTTCAGGGTGCCGATGTCTCCCTCACACATGAGGGTAAGAACCATCACGAGGATAAGCTCGGTATGGTTCACCATCTTGGTGATGTCACCGAAAAGGTAGAACCTGTAACACAGATTGAACCAGTAGCAGACCTGTACGGCCTAACCTCGCCAACCGGCGGTGAAACATCGTTCACTTTCGACGCTGTTGAAGCTCGCGATTTTATTGATGGCGGGTGGTCATGTCAGGAGTACGTGGAGCTTGGACGCTATCAGGAAGCGCTAACGGACCATTCCGAGGGTGATCTCGACATGGTTCGACCGGTAATGTTTATCTGCGGTAATCTCTTGCCGGGTGATGCAGAAAAGCTGAAGGCGGCGATTGAAGAATTCAACCATTCCGGTGAGCCCACCATTATGATCGCTGGCGACTCTCCGGTGATTCCGGATGGTTGGGTGCTGGTGCCAGAAGAACCCACCCATGAAATGCTTGAGGCTGGTGATGAACAATTCGGAACTTACGATGTGTATCGCCGGATGATAGCAGCATCACCGCAGCAGAAGTGATCTATAATCCCCTCAAATAACCGAGGGGGTTTTATGTCTAACGAAGAAATGACTCCAGCAGAAAAATATAAAGCTTCAATGAAAAGACATAAAAAGTTCTGGAGGAAATCACAAATTGCAAATGCGAAACGGTTTGATGCTGGAGAGGTTGAATCTGTTGATGGTTTTAGATCTCCTTATGAGACCAGAAAGAAGAGAGGGAGGACTGCTGACTGATGTCTGAATGGAACATTGCTGCAAAGACGCAGGAAGATCGCGATAAGGTTAACGTTGACCTTGCGGCCTCCGGCGTGGCGTACAAAGAGCGCCTGAACATGCCGGTTATCGCTGAGGTGGTGATGCGCGAGCAGCCCGAGCATTTACGCGATTATTTCCTTGAACGGTTGAGACATTACCGAGAGGAGAGTTTGAAATTTCCTAAGGCAAGCGATCCACGTTACATAGAAATGACAGAAGCCAATACGAAATAGGGAGCCTAAATGGAACTGTGGGTTGGTTCAATGATCGGTGGCGCAATCGGGGCAGTAATAGGCCATGGTGCAAACCACTTTATCGGGTGGTTCAAAGAAAATAGGCAGTCTAGCCCAGAAAGAAAATTCATTTGTGCAGAATTGGTTTTCCTCCTTGAAAATTATGCTGTTAAGTGTGCTGAGGTTGTCCAAGATGATGGCGAGCCTAATGGTGATCAAGGTGAATATGAATCTATAACAAAACTTCCTGACAAAATTGATTATTCATTAGTTAAGGGAAACTGGAAGTCTCTGAAATCAAAAACAATGTACGAAATTTGTAGCCTTCCAATGAAGCAAAATGAGGCTATAAAATCTATTAATTTTGTCGCTGAATACATGTCTTCACCTCCAGATCATCGAGAGTATTTCGATGAGAGACAATACCAGTTTTCCTTACTTGGATTAAAAGCTGCTGAGATTGCTTCGGGCATACGCAAAGAGAATGGCTTTCCTGCAACCGAACTTGCAAAGTGGGTTACTTCCAGCGCTTGAGGAGAAACTTCAGAAAATAAAAGACAAAAGGCTGAAATACCAAGACGAAGAAGACCTTTGATTTTCTATAATCAACCAGCCATAATCATGTCATCGGAGCCTGAACAGCTTCGATGACTTCTGCGCATTTAAGGGGACTTAAATGCGACCACAATCTGAACTCCTCACCTTGTCACAGATGCAGAAATGCACCTGCGATTTTCTGCATTCTGCGTTACCTCTCGGAGGTGGCGCATGAACAGCACTACTGCATCGTTAACGACACCGTTAAAGAAAACCTCATTGCGTACATTCGCACCCTGCCGGTAAACCCTCGCGCGCCGATGGTGGTCGAGGCCCGGGAAGAGACCCGCACCGATAAGCAAAACCGTCTGATGTGGCCATTGCTGAAGGACCTGTCTGACCAGGTTGTCTGGCACGGAGAAAAGCTGAGCCGCGAGGAATGGAAGGACCTCATCACCGTTCTGGTGAATCAGACTCAGGACCAGGAACAGAAATCAGCCCCGGGCATCAACGGTGGCCGCGTTTATTTCGGCGTCCGCACATCCAAATCCAGCAAGCGATATATGGTCGACGTCATCGAGGCTATTTACTGGTTCGGTACCGACCGCGGCGTGAAGTTCTCAGAAGCATCCAGTAAGCGCATTGCCTGGGCGCAAGAGTGGAGGGCTTCCCGTGGGTAATCCTCTCGCACGCGTAATCACAAATCAAATCTTCAACGTTCCGGCGCGCCGCAAGCGTAAGGCCGCGGTTAATCCGTCCGACCTCCCGACCTTGAAAGGCTACACCGCCCGCCTGGTGGATCAGAAATGGCTGCGCCTCGCGGCACGGAGGCGCATGGCTAAGTTACCGCGCCGCAAGTGCGCCCATAAAGCTTGTCGCCAGTGGTTCCACCCGGTCCGCAACGGGCAGGTAGTTTGCTCATTCGAATGCGCCAGCGCGATCGGCAAAGAACAGACCGCAAAAGCCCGTGAAGCTGCTAAGCAGAAGGAGGCGCAGCGTCAGCGCACCGAAGAAAAGGCAGGTCGCCAGCGCCGTAAGGCGCGATTGGCAGAGCTCAGACCTAACGGTTACTACAAGGCGCAGGCTCAGCAGCTTTCAACGCCTTTATTCGTGCACGTGATGCCGATTTGCCATGCATCAGCTGCGGTGAGACTAATCCTCCCGATCTGCACGGCGGCCAGTGGGACTGCGGCCACTTCAAGACGGTCGGTGCTAACCCTGAGCTGCGATTTGAAGAACGCAACGCGCATAAGCAGTGCAAATCCTGCAATGCCGGGGCCGGCAAGTACACCGCCAAAGAGGCGACGGTCGCGCAGCAATACGAAGCTGGTTTGGTCGCACGTTACGGCCAGGAATACGTCGACTGGCTCAATGGTCCCCACGAAATGACCAACTACCGCCGTGAAGACTTCATCCGGATCCGGGATGAGTACCGCGCCAAGCTCAAAGCACTGAAACAGCGGGAGGCAGCATGAACTATACCGACTTCCTCCGGTACCAGGCAGAAAGCGTTAAGCGCGCCAGCATGCCGCCAGTAGCAAAGCACAGCCAGACCAAAACCAACCAGCCACAGAAGGAAGCCGCATGAACAGTCAGCAACTGGAATACGTACGTCAGCAGCTCATTGTGGCGACCGCAGATATGAACGGGGCGACGAAAGGGCAGCTGGTAGCCTTCGCCGAAAACGCACAATTCACTGCGACGGCGCGCAGCCGGGGACGGAAGAAAATCACCGACCCGGTCACCGGCCGTAAAGTTAACCCGGACGGCCCGGCGATGAGCGGCAGCCAGTCACGCGCCAAAGGCTCATCCATCGCGCTGGTTGGGCCGGTTGAGTTCGTGACCGCATCGTGGCGCCGCGCTGTCCTGTCACTGGAAGAGCACCAGAAAGCATGGCTGCTGTGGAACTACAGCGAGAGCGTTAGCTTGAGCACCAGGTGGCGATCACTCAGTGGGCGTGGAATGAGTTCCGGGAGCAGTCGGCGCGAAGAAGGTGGCCGGCAAGACGATGGAACGCCTGAAGAAGCTGATCTGGCTGGCGGCGCAGGACGTCAAAAGGGAGTTGGCGGGCCGTGAGACTTACGAATATCAGAAGATGGCGGAACTGGTCGGTGTAACGCCAAAGAACTGGTCCGAGACGTTTACGGAGCGCTGGGTGGAGATGAGCGTATCTTCCAACGCCTGGATAGCGGTGCTTTGTTGCAGGTTACGAGATCACGTTCACAACAAAAGGCGACAAATTTCGACAGAAGTCTTGCAAAACTGGATTGAAACGCATATATTTCATGTAAATCTGATATCGTCGCCATTGCTTCGTAGGTCGACAAAGAATTAAGAGCCTCGCCACCGTGCGGGGCTTTGTTTTTTGTGCTTTATGTAAACCAAGTGGTCTTTAAAAGTTAATAATCTTTTATTACTTATGTAAAATATGGCCTCCAGTGAAAACAGAGAGGCCTCATCATGAAGAACTTCCAGCTTTATGTTGGCGGCACTAACAACATCACCTATCGTTACGAAATCAGAAAGGTGGATGATGCTTTTAGTGTTCGAATATTCAACGTCAAAAACAAGTTGCACAAAGAGGTCGGTTGTAAGTCGCTTCGCTTTGTGTCAGCTCATGATGTTATCGATGAGTGCACATCGCATTACAGGAGGCACGCTGAAGGCCTAAGAGGCTTTTTACGTGGGCTCAAAATGTGGTGAAGGTGCAATTCAACAGACAGGTCGCTTAGGCGGCCTTTTTATTTGCCTGTAGCTAAGCGGTAAAGCTCCCAAATCATAATTGGATGATTGCTGGTTCTAATCCAGACGGCGACCCAAACCCACTACCTGGGACCCTTCGGCCATAGAGCCGACATTGCCTTACCCTCACCTTCCTGGCTTGTCGCCAGGTTTTTATTCAGGCCGCAGACAATCAATTCCAGATGCCACGTATCTATCGTGTCTGACGGCCTTTCCCCTACTACCACACAGCACCCCGGAACCGGAGGTGTGGAATGCAACGTATGAACCCAACAGATGGACACAATCTGCCTTACTGGTGGTCAACTCTTCTGGGGTTATTTTCCGTTCTCAGTTTACAGGACTACGTCTTTATTCTCGGCGCGCTGGTCTCTGCATACTTCACGATTAAGACCTATTACGCGAAACGGAAAGAAGAGCGTGAACGGCTGGAAGAAGAAAAGAAACGTACACAGTTACTGGCTAAATACCTTGCTGAGGTAAGCGAGAAACCCCACTCCGACGTCCGGCATCTGCGAGGTTGTAACGGAGGCAATGCGGAGAATGTCCAGTGGCGAACTTGAAGCTGAGTAAGAAGAGTGGCGCGGCCGGGATCGTTTGTTCAGTGGCTACAATTATCGCAATCGTGATGAATGCGGGTCATGTCAGGACTAACGAACGCGGGCTGGAGTTAATCGGCAACGCTGAATCTTGCCGACGTGATCCGTATGTGTGCCCGGCAGGTGTGCTTACTGACGGAATGGGTAATACGCATGGCGTAAAGCTCGGCACCGTTAAGTCTGACCAGCAGATCGCAGCCGAGTGGGAGCGCAACATCCTTGATGCTGAGTCCTGCGTTAACCGCTACGGAAATGGACGCAAGCTGTCTGACAATACTTTCTCGGCAGCTGTATCGGTAACGTTTCGAGCTGGCTGCGGGAACATGCGCACCTCCACGATGTTCTCTCTTCTCAGAAGTGGGGACATCACAGCGGCATGCCACCAGTTCCCTCGCTGGGTATGGGGTGGCGGCAGGGTTCTGCCTGGTCTGGTTACTCGTGCCGGGAAAGAAGAGGCGCTCTGCCTGGACGGTGTGAAATGAGCCGATTAACCGCAATCATCTGTGCTGTCGTTATCTTCCTGCTCGTTACCATGGCCTGGGCGATTAACCACTACCGCGACAACGCCATCACCTACAAAGACCAGCGCGATAAAGCCACTGAGAAACTCAGCCTGGCGAACGCCACAATTAAAGACATGCAGACCCGGCAGCGTGATGCTGCGGCGCTGGATGCAAAATACACGAAGGAATTGTCCGATGCGAAAAAGCGGCTTGATGATCTGCAGCGTTGTGTTCGCGATGGTAAGTGTGGGCTGCACGTCAACGCCAGATGTCCCACGAACGGAACGACCAGCACCGGCGGCATGGTCGATGCTACCGGCCCCCGACTTACTGACTCCGCTGAACGGGATTATTTCACCCTCAGAGAGCGAATCGCCACAGTGACGAAGCAGGTCGGTTATCTGCAGGACTACATCAAAGAGCAGTGTCTTAAATGATTCGTTACCCAAATAACAGAGCCTGACTTCGGTCGGGCTTTTTTATGCCCGCAGTAAACCGCGCATCGCAGCGCATAACAATCCCGAGTCTTTCAGAAAGCTGAGCCTGAGAACTGCCGTATATGGTGGCGACCATCTCGGGGCGGCTTTTCTGTGCGAACAGGCTCATCTTTCTAAAGGAACATCGCCATGCAATTAGTTGAAATCAAGAAGCTCGACCTGGTCACCAACTCGGCAGTGATCGCCAGTGGTGTCATGAAGGATCACAAGCCAGTGATTCAACTCATCAGGAAGTACAAAAGCGACCTCGAAGAGTTCGGAAGGGTGGAATTTGAAATGCGACCCTTTCAAACCGATGGAGGCATGCAGAAGCAGGAAATAGCACTGCTAAACGAACAGCAAACCACGCTGTTGATCACCTACATGCGAAACAATGAAGTTGTGCGTGAATTCAAAAAGCGCTTGGTATATGAATTCTTCACTATGCGCAGCGCGCTGGCGAAGAAGAAGATGGATCGCAACTCGGCGCGTCTGGAGTACAAGCTATGACCGATGCCATCAAGCATGAGCGTGAGGCGCAGGTAAGCAGATCGCCCCGCATCACTTCAGCAACGAAGCTGACCTGATTAACCGACTGGCGCTGGGCATGACGGCGGCCAAGTTCCGCGTGCATCACGAAATCGGGAAGAAAGAGCCGATCCGCGATTACCTGACGCCGGAACAAATTCACTGCATCACCGAGCTACAGCGCGCCAACACGGTATTCATCAGCATGGGGTGGGACTTCGAACAACGCAAAGAAGTGCTGCGCGGCATGTTCGAGCGTAATCACCGCCAGCCACTTATCGAAGAGCAGCACCGCTTGGCCGCATAACCACAAATCTGTGGTTTTTGAGAGCCACTTTCACAACGGCTTTCCATTACAAAGCTCACCTGCTGGTGGGCTTGATAATGAATATCCCCTACAGCGGATAAATCACCTGCTATCCCCTTGAGGGATAAAGAGGATCTCAATGTCCGACATCTACATCATCAAACTGACTACGAACGACGGCGGCGAGTACACGGGCAAGATGTCACGACGTCAGCCTGAGCTGGTGAACGGCTTTGTGCCGCTGGCGACCGAGACGGGCGAGTGGCTTTACTTCGCTCCTGCCGATGTAAAGCGCGTGCAGTTTACGCCGGTACCAGCAGAGCAAACCGAACAGCCAGAAGAACAAACAACGGAGTAACAAACTATGGCGACCAAACCAAAGAATGGCCGCCCTTCTGATTATCTACCAGAGGTGGCTGCTGACATATGTTCACTGCTTGCCGATGGGGAAAGCCTGCGCAAAGTTTGTGAGCTACCCGGGATGCCTAACAAGGCGACAGTGTTCCGCTGGTTGGCACAACATGCAGAGTTTCGCGACCAATACGCGAAAGCCACTGAGACACGCGCTGATGCGATTTTCGAAGATATGTTCGATATTGCTGACGGTGTGAATGAAGAGGCTGCCGCAGTAGCTAAAGCACGTCTTCGCATCGACACGCGAAAATGGCTCTGGCCCGCATGAACCCGAAGAAGTACGGCGACAAAGTCAGCCAGGAAATCGATCACAAATCTTCAGACGGAACTATGACTCCGAAGCCGACTGTCATCCAGCTGCTCCCCGTTGAGCCGAAATCATGAGTGAAGCCGTTCAACTGCCGATCCCCGCGAAGCTTGCGCCGCTGTTCACTGCGGTGAATAAGCGTTATCGATGCTCGCACGGTGGACGTGGCAGCGCCAAGACGCGCACCTTCGCGCTGATGACTGCCGTAAAGGCGTATCAGTCGATGATGAACGGTGAAAGTGGCGTGGTGCTCTGCGCCCGTGAGTTCATGAACTCACTGGAAGAGTCGAGCATGCGAGGAGGTGAAGCAGGCGATCCTGTCTGTACCATGGCTGGCTTCCAATTTTGACATCGGCGAGAAATACATCCGCACCATCGACAAGAGCGTTAACTATGTGTTCTGCGGTCTCCGGCATAACCTCGACAGCATCAAGTCGAAAGCGCGCATCCTGCTTTGCTGGGTAGATGAGGCTGAATCAGTCAGCGAAATAGCCTGGCAGAAGCTCAGCCCGACAGTTCGTGAAGAGGGATCAGAGATTTGGGTGACGTGGAACCCGGAGCGCGACGGTAGCGCCACGGATAAGCGTTTCCGTAAAGAAGCCGGCGACGACTGCATCACCGTTGAGATGAACTACACGGATAACCCCTGGTTCCCGGACGTGCTGGAAGGCGAGCGCCTGAATGACCAACGCCGCCTCGACCCGGCAACATACGCATGGGTGTGGGAGGGGGATTACCTCGAAAACTCTGATAAGCAGGTGCTGGCCGGAAAATACCGGATCGCTGAGTTCTCTGAAAACCTCTGGAAAGAAGCTGAACGCCTGTTCTTCGGTGCCGACTTCGGTTTCGCCAAAGACCCTAACACGCTGGTGCGTTCGTTCATCCTGCACAACCGGCTGTACATCGAATACGAGGCATACGGTCAGCAGACTGAGCTCGATCACATGCCGGAGTTGTACGACACGATTCCAGGCGCGCGAGACTGGCCCATCAAGGCCGACTCTGCGCGCCTGAGACAATCAGCTATCTCAAGCGGCAGGGCTTCAACATCTCAGCTGCCGAGAAGTGGCAGGGAAGCGTTGAGGACGGGATCGCCCATCTTCGCGGCTTCGACGAAATCATTATCCATCCTCGTTGCAAGAACGTGGCGCGAGAGGCCCGCTTGTGGTCGTACAAAACGGACCGAATCACTGGAGAGGTGTTGCCGAAGCTCGCCGATGGTTACGAACACTGCTGGGACGGGATTCGCTACAGCCTCGACGGACACATTAAGCGCAAAGGTCAGATGGCCGGGATGATGATTCCGAAACGCCTTCGCTAACCAAACGGGAAAACCATGACTGACAAATTAACTCTCGCCGTCAACCATGCGTTGAACGATGCGCGTATGGCGCGCGCGTATGGGGATGATGGCGCCAACGATGGGACTGGACAATAAGCGCATTCCGCATGGTGCGAGTATGGCTTCCCTGAACAGGTCACCTACGAAAACCTTTACGCCCTGTACCGACGCGGCGGTATCGCTCACGGTGCAGTAGAGAAGCTGGTGGGCAAGTGCTGGCAGACTAACCCGGAAATCATTGAGGGTGATCAGGCAGACAAAAAGCGCAAAAAAACGGCCTGGGAGAAAAATTCCAAGCAGGTATTCAACAACCGGTTCTGGCGCTCATTTGCCGAGGCGGATCGCCGTCGCCTTGTCGGTCGTTATGCAGGTATCCTTCTGCACGTCCGCGATGAAAAAGACTGGAACCTTCCGGTAACTAAAGGGCGAGGTCTTCAGAAAATATCAGTGGCGTGGGCCGGATCGCTCACGGTGAGTGAGTGGGACACTGGCCTGAACTCGAAGACGTACGGCCAGCCGAAGATGTGGCAGTACGCCGAACGGTTGCCGAATGGTTCAAGTCGCCGCGTCAATATCCACCCCGACCGAGTCTTCATCCTTGGTGATTACTCAGACGATGCCATTGGGTTCCTTGAGCCAGCTTATAACGCATTTGTTAGCCTGGAGAAGGTAGAGGGCGGTTCAGGTGAGTCATTCCTGAAGAACGCAGCGCGCCAGCAGAACATCAACTTCGACAAAGAGGTTAATTTTAGTGACCTGGCTTCGATGTATGGCGTATCGGTTGATGAGTTGCAGGAGCGTTATAACGACGCGGCAAGAGAGTTAAACCGAGGGAATGACACGCTACTCATTACCCAAGGGGCAAACGTTACATCGCTGGTTTCTCCGGTTTCGGACCCTTCTCCGACATATGATGTAAACCTGCAAACAGCTTCCGCAGGCGTTGATATTCCTACGCGTATTTTGGTTGGTAACCAGCAGGCTGAGCGATCCAGTACCGAAGACCAGAAGTACATGAATGCACGCTGCCAGTCGCGCCGCGTGGACCTGTCTTTTGAAATAGAGGACTTCTGCGACAAGCTTATCGACCTGCAGATCGTCGACTCAGTAAGCCAGAAGGCTGTTATCTGGGATGACCTGAACGAACAGACCGGTACTGAGAAGCTCACTAACGCCAAGACCATGGGCGAGATTAACCAGACCATGCAGGGCAGCGGTGACGAACCAGCATTCAGCCGTGAAGAGATTCGTACAGCTGCGGGTTATGACAATGACGACGAAGAGCCGTTAGGAGAAGAGGATGGCGACGAACAAGACGAAGCCACCAATTCTACCGCGTAACTTTCAGGATCCGACCGGAGCCGATGCGCTGGAACGCCGGGCAATGAAAGAATTCGCCAGGCGGATGAATAAGATTGGCAAGGCGTACAAATCAGCACTCGACAAAATACCTTCCTCCCTCGCAGTAAATGCCAGATACGAATACCAGCTAAACCCAACGCTACTCTCCATCATTCTGAACGATGCCAGTTCCCTGGTTGATCAGGTGCTGCTTGAAGGTGGCGATTACGACCTGTGGTTTTACGAGTACATCGATCTGGCTTCGGAGAAGGGGACCGGGCAGTCGTTCTACAACCTCAGCCAGCAATCCCCGATTTACGCGGCCGGGCGTGAGTCGTTAGCGTCCATCCTCGCAAGCGACCCGTATCAGCAACGCATGGCGCTGGTGCATGCGCGTGTATTTGAGGAAATGAAGGGGCTGACGGCTGACGTTAAGCGCGATATGGCGCGTGTGCTTACTGATGGCGTGGGTCGTGGTCTCAATCCGCTGGATATTGCCCGCAACCTGACAGACCAGACCGGTATAGAGAAGCGCCGTGCGAACCGGATAGCGCGCACTGAAGTGACTACCGCGTTGCGCCGGGCTAAGTGGGATGAAGACCAGGAGGCGAATGACCTTTACGGCCTTAAAACGCTTCTGGTTCATATCTCGGCGCTTTCACCAACAACCCGACATACCCACGCAGTACGCCATGCCCACCTCTACACCAACGAAGAGGTGCGTGACTGGTACAGCAAAGATGGCAACTCCATCAACTGCAAATGCAGCCAGCAGTCGGTGCTGGTGGATGCGGACGGCAAGCCGGAATACCCGGACACCATCACGAAACTCAAACAGGAATATAAATCGATGCAGGCGCGCGGTTACGCCTGGGCGGAGAAATAGTTATGCCTATGCAGGTCAACATCACCACGAAGGTGAACAGCCAGTCTATCCGGCGCGAAACATATAACGGTCGTGAGCACCTGGTGCTGCCAAGTTACACACTTCCGGCGAACGTCGTCATGAATGGCGGCTTGTACACGCAAGAGCAAATCGACGCCCACTATAAGGGGCTGGAAGGTACCCTGGCACCGCTGGGACATCCTCAGGTTAACGGACAGTTCGTGTCTGCATTCTCTCCTGAAGGGTTATGCACCGGATTCGTCGGTGCGTGGAACCGCAACGTCAAGAAGTCCGGTAATCGCATCTACCTCGAAAAGTGGGTTGATGTGCTCGCGCCAGTGAGTCGGAAGGTGGCAGGGAGCTGCTTGAGCGAGTCGCTGCCATTGAGCGCGGTGAAGACGTTCCGCCGATTCATACCAGTGTTGCCGCATTCCTCGATCAGCTTGAACCGAACGATCAGCAGCGCGCAACAGGTGCTGAGTGGGTAGCTGATATCCACGGCATGGACCATGACGCGATCCTGCTGCACGAAGTTGGAGCCGCAACCCCGGAGCAGGGAGTTGGCCTGATGGTTAACGCTGATCTGGCGCAACCGCTTAAGACGAACTCAGGTGCGCTGGTTGGCGAATCCTACCGGGAGCGCGAGCAGCGTCTCGATCGGGCGGCCAAAGCTAAGTTTGCGCCGGGCACGGATGAATATGCATGGGTTGCGGACTTCACTGACTCGCAGGTGGTCATCGTGCGAAATGGTGGTGATGCTCAGGTTTACGGTTACTCCGCTGATGGCGGGAGGATCACTATCGACGATACCGGAACCTCAGTGGCGCGCCAGGAATCGTGGGTGTCCGTCGTGGCCAACAAATTCAAAGCTCTATTCACACCGCAGGAACAGCCTGCACCAAACCACAAAACGGAGGGCGACATGCCTTTAACCAAAGAAGAACTGGAACAAATCGGCAGCATGATCGGCCAGGCTGTTGCGACCAATACAGAAGCGGCAATTAAGCCTCTCGCGGAAAAGGTTGATGCGCTGCAGGCCAATCAGAAGCAACTCGCGGAAACCCTGACTGCCAACTCTCGCGCCGAAGAGAAAACAAAGCGCGAAGCGGTTGCTAAGGTCCATGGCGATATCGTGGCTAACGCACTGTCAGGCGAAGCGCTGGACGCCATGTTCAAGTCGCTGGGAGAAGCTGCTCCGCTGGGTACTAACAACGCACAGCAGCACAAAGAAACCGGCGCACCTGCCGCTGACGAACACTTCAAGTAAGGAGCCGGAATAATGCCACGTTATCGTCGCGTTAATATCGACGGTCAGTCTCTGTACAAGACCGAAACTCGCACCACGCCGCCGCGTTGCTTCCTGGTACTGCGGCAACCATCAACTCATCCGATAAATTCGCTCAGGCCACCGCGCTAACCGGTCGCCTGTACATCATCGATGTCGGTTATCACCAGGGATTAACCATCACCGAATCAATCCCTGCCGGTGATTCAGCTGTCGGCAACTACGTCGAAGAAGGCCGTGAGCTGGCGTTACGTTGCCTGCCTGGCGCGTACAAAAAAGACAGCCCGATTAAGCTGGGTACTGCCGGACAGTTCACTCTTGCCACCTCCGACACTGACTCAGTGATCGGCTACAGCCAGGATGAATATACCATCGCGGCCAGCACCACCGACTTCATTCGCGTGCGCATGCGCGTTGGCACTGTCGCCGCAGCTGGCGCGTAACAAAAGGACAAACACATATGTACTTCTCTAAAGAGACGCTGGCGACTAACTCCCGCCTCGGCGGGCACTGGAGCGAACTGTGGGCAAACCGCAACATGTGGAACCTGCAGAACGACTCCATCATTGCGGCTAACCGCGCAATCATGACGCCTGACATGCTGGCATGTAACGCTGTTGGCGGTTTCTCCCGTGACTTCTGGGCTGAGATTGACAACCAGGTGCTGCAACTGCGCGATCAGGAAGTTGGCATGGAAATCGTGAACGACCTGATCGGCGTTCAGACGGTACTGCCGGTTGGTAAAACCGCCAAGCTGTATAACGTGGTTGGCGACATCGCCGATGACGTGTCAGTAAGCATTGATGGTCAGGCGCCGTTCTCCTTCGACCACACTGACTACGCGAGCGACGGCGATCCGATTCCGGTGTTCACTGCTGGTTACGGTGTTAACTGGCGTCATGCTGCTGGCCTGAACTCTGTTGGTATTGACCTGGTGCTGGACTCGCAGATGGCAAAGATGCGCAAGTTCAACCAGAAGCGAGTCAACTACTACCTGAACGGCGATTCAAAAATTCAGGTTCAGTCCTACCCGGCGCAGGTATCAAGAACCACCGCCACACCAAGAAGATTAACCTCGGCTCTGGTGCCGGTGGCGCGAACATCGACCTTACCACCGCTGACATGACCGCGATCTTTGCGTTCTTCGGTAAAGGCGCATTCGGCACCACCGCACGCACGAACAAGGTAGCTACATACGATGTGATGTGGGTTTCTTCGGAAATCTGGGCAAACCTGGCTCAGCCGTATGTGGTCAACGGCGTTGTAAGCGGAACTGTTCTGCAGGCGGTGCTGCCGTTCGCACCGGTGAAAGAAATCCGCATGAGCTTCGCGCTGACCGGTAACGAGTTTATCGCGTATGTTCGTCGTCGTGACGTGATCTCCCCACTGGTGGGTATGGCTGTCGGCGTTGTTCCGCTGCCGCGCCACTGCCTAACGTTAACTACAACTTCCAGATTATGTCTGCTGAAGGTCTGCAAATCACCGCAGACGATCAGGGACTGTCTGGCGTTGTCTACGGCGCTAACCTGGCGTAAGGAAACAGCATGGCTAAATACGAAGTTGTGCGCCCATGGTTCGGCGTGAAGGTAGGGCAGGTGGTGGAGTTGAAAGAGCTGCACCCGGCGCTGAAGTCTAACGTCCGTCTCATGAATGGTGAGGCAGGCGGAGAACTTACCCCGTCGACGCCTGATGCCGGTACCGGTGAGAAATCCCGCAAAGAGGTTATCCAGGCTCGTCTGACTGAGCTGGGCATCGAGTTTAAAGGCAATCTGGGCGCTGAAAAGCTCAGTGAGCTGTTGCCTGATGGCGAGCTCGAAAAGCTTTTCCCTGCTGAATAACAGCCGCCACTAAGGCGGTTTTTTTATGCCCCGCTCCGGCGGGGTATTTCACGGAGTCGATAATGGTAACTCTCGAACAGGCAAAGGAGTATCTGGAGAGCCAGGGAATTACCATTCCCGATTTTGTTCTTCAGGCTCTCGTCGACCAGGCTAACAGCATCCAGGAGTGTCTCGATGCGCATTATTCTGCGTCGACCGCGCTGCTGATTCAGCTCTATCTGCTGGCGCTTATGGGGCTCGGGCAGGGGGATAAGTACATCTCAAGCCAGACAGCTCCGAGTGGTGCATCGCGCTCGTTCCGGTACCAGTCGTTTACCGACCGCTGGAAAGCCTCAGTGAACCTGCTGCGCGGGCTGGATAAGTACGGCTGCGCCACCGCACTTATTCCTGCTGACCCTACCGCCTCCCCGGCATTCGCTGGTATCTGGATCGGGAAGGGCGGCTGCATGTGCGGGGGCAAGTGATGACGTACAAATCAGTTAAGCACGGCCTGCCACGCTCTTTCACCCGCGTCTGGGTGATGACCGACACCGGGCGGGAAACTACCGGCTACGTGAAATCGGACGGCGAGTGGTTCATCAACTGTGCGCGCATCCGGGCTACCGGCGCGAAAGTGCTGCGCTGGAAGGAGGGCTGATGTCATCGGTAGCGAACTGGAGCTATACCGCCACGGCGACCATCTGGCGCAAACTGGAAGGAAATGACGAATACGGCGATCCGCTTGGCTATGCCGAACCTGAGCAAATCCTCTGTGATTACGAAGCGGACTCAGCAAGAAATTAGCTAGTCTGGGCGCTGAAATCGTCGTGAAGAATACCGTCTGGACGGAGTTCGCGCTGGCGGCTGCGGGTGATTACCTGCTGATTGGCGTATCGACGGAAGCGACCCAGTTGTGGCCGGTGCCGACGAGGTACGACAGGTTATCCGCTACGCCGACACGTTTGAACGACTGGCGGATGATTACGCCATCCTGACGGGAGTATAGCCATGGGCATCAAAGTGCGCGGCGTTAAGCAGTCGAAAGCCGGGCTCAACCGCATCATTAATGACGTCAAAGGGCGAAAGGTCGTCAGGGCGCTACAGTCAGCAATGATAATCGGCAGCTCACAGGCTGCATTGTACACCCCGATCGACACCTCAACGCTGCTTAATAGCCAGTATCGGGAGTTGATAAACAACGGCGTTCGACTGACGGGGCGAGTGGGTTACACGGCGAACTACGCTGTTTTCGTACACGATCCGAACGTGCCGCAAACCTTCCGCCGCGCAACCGCGCAGAAAGAGTTCCTCACTAAAGGCTTTGAAGACACCCGCAGCCAGATTGATGCCGTAATGCGCAAGGAGCTTTCAGTATGACACCAGCCATGTACGAGCGCGTGCGTAACTATTTCGTTGATGCCGGGCTTACCACTGGCTTCATCGTTCAGTTGCTGGCGTGGGACGATACAACGAAGTTAACTGACGCATTCATCGTATTCCGGCCCAACGGCGGTACCGACATCCGAAATGACCTCGGGTCTGACCACTACGTGCTGGTGGATATCATCTCCGCCAAGGACAAGCGACGCGCAGCCGCAGAGAAGGCTCAGGAAATCATCAATTATGTCGAACAGAACGACATTACTGATGAATGCCTTGGCCTGATTCAAAACCTCGGAAACATGCCGGCACCCATCCCGACCGAAGAGGGCCGCCTGGTCTTCCGGCTTCAGTTTATGTGCGTATACGGCGAATAACCCCCATCACCAACCCATCAGGCTGCCATCCGGCGGCCTTTTTTATTTGAGAGGTACACATGCAAGGCTGTGCTAATGATTTTGGCAAGCTGATCGGGAAAGTAGCTGTGCTACGCATGGCCTTTGGCTGCCCCGACGCAGTGCCCGCGCTTTCCGAGTGGAAGCGTCTCGGCGCTATGACGACCAAGGGCATCGACTATTCGATGAACACCATCAACTCTGAGGCAGATGATGCTAAAGGCTGGTGGAGAACCTGGTCAACAACATGGATCTGACGATCTCCGGTGAAGGGGAGCTTCGAAGTCTGATAAAGACAACGAGATCGGCGCTTTCAGGCTATCGAAATATATTTTCGATGAAGTCCAGGCCGGTCGACAGCCGAATCTCTGGGTTCGCTTTGACTTCGCGGGTGAGAACGCCGGTACTTATATCCAGGGGTACATGAACACCACTTCATGGTCTGCTGATTTCGGTACCAACGATATCTCAACCTTCTCCGGAGAGTGGAAAGTCTACGACGCTGACACCGTTGTGTTTGAAGTTGCTGATTCCATCGCGGCCACTGGTGTGGAAGTAACCCCGGCAACTGCATCTCTGGTCGTCGGGGCAACCCAGCAACTCAGCGGCGCAGTTCAACCAGTTGATGCAACGAATAAGTCGATCACATGGACGACCTCGGCGCCTTCCATCGCGACAGTCAGTTCAACCGGCCTGGTTACTGCCATTGCTGCTGGTACCGCGACTATTACGGCAACTACGGCTGACGGTGACTTTACTGACACCTGCGCTGTTACCGTAACTGCCGCACCGTAATCACTACAAAGGGCGGCGTGCTGCCCTTGATACTGATTATGGAGAGCGATATGACCCCTTTGAAAGAAATTGGCGAGTGCGTTATCGGCGCTGGCGAGCGTGAGTTTTTCTTCCGGCCGTCGTTCCGTAACATGACGCGGATAGGCGAGCCAGAGCATATCGTCCGCACGTTCTATGCACTCTTCAATGATGACGTGGCGAAAATGCTCGAGGCAGCACGCGAAATTCACAGCGCTATACCTGAGCATCAGCGAAGATTTTACGCACACTACTTCGGAGATGTAACGCATCCTCTCTGGGCGCTTGAAGCTGCAGGTTCAGCGGCGTTTCTACGTGAAACTTTACTCTCTGCGATCAACGTCATCCAGTCTTGCTGCGATGAGGATGTTTCTGAGCTACTGGATGGCATGAGCTATCCCGTACTGGACGACGTACATTTGTATGGCACCGCGGTTCGCTACCTCCTGAGAACCTCATTCTGATAGCTCAGTCATTGATGATGCATGGCATCATCGGACGGGCCAGAGTCAGGACGCTGCAGAAGAACGAAAGTAAGGAAACGACTTCTGAGTTTCATGCGACTGAATACATCATGGCCGCCCGCAATCATTTTGGCATCAGCAAGGAAGAGGCGATGGAGCTAACCATGACCGAATTCGCCATGATGCTGAACGCCAAATACCCGGACCAGAAAGGCTTCACCAGGGAAGAGTATGACGCGGTTATGGATGATGATGATCGTCGATGGAAGGCAATGATTGAGCGCGAACGTAACCTTTTAAAAACCTGAACTGCGAATTGTAGGAGTTAATTAATTGTGTTTGAAAGATTAGAATAATCTGAACTTTCCTCCTCAGGGTTATAAAATGCTAACTCCTAAGCAAAAGGCTATCATCTGGGCTTTAGGTATCATTTTTGGCGTACCTACCAGCATTTATGGTATCCAATGGACTTTAACTAAATTCGCGAAGCAACAAGTAAATTGCCTTTCTGATGCATCACAAGCTGTCATCGAATTAACTGAAAAATCGTTAAGTGAACAAGGCGATGGAAGTCAACTTTCAAAAGACTTCACCACTTGTAGAAAAAATATTGACCCAAATAAAGGGACATTTGATTTCTTCAAGGAAGAGATTCATAGGCACAAGTCAAAAACCTGACCCGCTACGGCGGGTTTTTTTATGCCCGGAGAAAACTGATGTCTGAAAAAGCAGGCGAGATTTATTACGACATCGAAGCGATGTTTCTGGCTTGCTGAAGGCGCAGGGAAAGGCCAATAAGTCGCTCGACTCTATTGGCAACTCTGCCACGAATGCAGCCAAAAAGATGGATGAGCTGCAAACGAATATCAACCGCGTAGCAGGTGCCATTGCAGCGTCACTGGTTGTTGACTGGGGTAAGGCGTTTCTCGTTGCTGCTGACAACATGAGTCAGTTGAATGCAAGAATTGAACGACTAACCGGTAGCGCCGCCGCGGCCTCACAGACAATGCAGAGTCTGATGCGTATCAGCTCAGCTACGGGCGGCTCACTGCAGGACACCGCGAAGCTGTGGGAAACCCTCAGCACAGCGTTGCGCGATACCGGAGCGACGAACGGCCAGATCATCCAGCTCACCGAGACACTTCAGAAAATCGGGCGCATCGGCGGATCATCCACCGAGGAAATGGCTAATGCTCTTCGTCAGTTCGGCCAGTCGATCTCTCTGGCACTATCCGTGCTGAGGAATTCAACTCCATACTTGAGCAGATGCCAGAACTGGCTCGCCAGATCGCCGCGGGAATGGGAGTAAGCATCGGACAGTTGCGTCAACTCATGCTGGACGGGAAATTAACCGCTGAGGATGCGCTTAACGCCATTCAGAAACAAACCGGCTCCGTGAATGCTGAGTTCGAGAAGCTACCGCGCACGCTTTCACAGGCAAACACTGCGCTGACAAACTCTTTCCTGTCGATGATTGATTCGGTAAACCAGGCGACGGGCGCAAGCTCTGGCATGGTAGCCGTGATTGACTCTCTGACGGCTGCACTGGACAGGCTGGCAGGAAAAGCCATCTCTGCCGACTCACAGATCTCAGATCTGAACAGTACCGCAGAAATGTTCACGCGCCGGGCCCGCACGTGGTCATGGCTCGGCCTTGACGGGTGGGAAGCCCAAAGCAAAGCGCTGGCTGGTCTGAGTAATAAAGCCGCCATGCTGGTTGGCGATCTGGATGCTGTCACGAAAGCCTCGAAAACTGCAGCTAACACAAAGCCGATCGAGATAAAGACCACCGGAACGAGCGCCGGTAGCAAGGTAAAAGGCGGTAAGTCCGCAGCCCAGAAAGATGCTGAGCAATACGCTAAAGCACAGGAGTCCGTTAACCAAAAACTGGATGAACTGAAGCAGAAGCCGAACTGTCAGCAGGGAGTGTAGGCGAGCTGTCGCGCGCCAGGCCGTACTGAACGCACAGCAGTCTCTCGGTAATACTGCTTCGCAAGAGCAAATCATGCTCGCCGGGCAACTGGCAGGAAAGCCTGGGACAACGCT
>ENA-OQHY01000621-OQHY01000621.1-human-gut-metagenome-genome-assembly--contig:-NODE-621-length-19430-cov-3.796508_pt1 | contig 19430 bp, 25 predicted proteins | sample MGYA00242570_ERZ504733 | MGnify/ENA primary metagenome ERZ504733 (study PRJEB26092, sample SAMD00036219) | human gut metagenome | host: Homo sapiens | study: EMG produced TPA metagenomics assembly of... | reverse complement strand
GGAAGAAACTCTGGATGATGGCAGAGCATTTTTTACGTTCTACTGTAAAGACCAGGGTGTGGGTATGAGTGAAGATTTTATTGCACATGCTTTTGATATGTTCTCTCAGGAAAGCAAGACAAGCAGATCCAGGTATGAAGGCACCGGACTGGGGCTTGCAATTACGAAACAGCTTGTGGACAGGATGGAAGTATTGAACTGAAGAGCGAAGTTGGTGTTGGTACTACAGTTATTGTAAAAATACCGTTCAAAATTGACACACAGGATAAAAACAGTAATTTATCAGATAAGCCAGTAAGCTTGATGATTATTCAGTGGAAGGCATACGGGCATTGGTTGTGGAAGACAATGAGCTGAACATGGAGATTGCCAGATGTATACTGGAAGACAGCGGTATGGAAGTTACATGTGCAGTAGACGGTCAGGAAGCAGTTGAAATTTTTAAGAAATCTGCACCGGATTATTTCGGGGTAATTTATATGGATATTATGATGCCGAGGATGAATGGACTGGATGCGGCAAGGACAATCAGGGAAATGAAAAGAAGGGATGCCAGGAGGGTTCCGATCATTGCAATGTCCGCCAATTCCTTTGCAGAAGACATTATCAACAGCCGGATGGCAGGAATGAATGTCCATCTTGCAAAACCGCTTGATGCAGAAAAAATGATTGTTGCTTTAAAAAAATGCATGGCAGATAATAGCAATGTAAAACTGCACGAAGATTTGTAGGAATAAAAAGACAGAGCGTATAGAGCTGCTATATGGTCTGTTTTTTTATTCCTTTGAAGAAGCTTGGGACAGGTACAGCAAATTAAAATGGTAAAAACATGCTCATATCCGGAGCATTATTTTTGCAGAGAAAATACCATCTTTATAGGTAAAGTCACAGATACCGCCGTTTTTGTCGGTAATGTGGCGGACGGATTCGATTCCTATGCCGTTTCCGGAGCGTTTGGAGGATTGGAAAATATTGTTTTCTTGCCGTATTTTACCATCGAAGTATTCTCCACATGAATCAGAAGCAGATGATTATGGTGGGGATAAACCTCCACATTAATCTTCCTGCGGGCCTGATCTGTTTTCACACTTGCCTGGATGGCATTTTCCAACAGATTGGAAAATACAAGCACAGATTAATCTCATCTTTTAAAGTGTGGGGATATTCTTTTAAAGAGAATCTGTTAGCCGGAACCAGTAAGGAGGGCACATCGAGGAATATCAGAAGCTATGAAGAAGCTATGAAACAGCTGACAGATACTATCCGCGAAAGACTGGCGTATCTGGATAAAGAACTGGGAGAAAATTGAAAATGAAAAAAGTACTGGTGATTTTTGGAACAAGACCGGAAGCAATTAAAATGTGCCCTCTTGTTCTGGAAATGAAAAAAGTGAAAACTGGAAACGCTGGTGTGTGTCACAGGACAGCACAGGGAAATGCTGAAGCAGGTTCTCGATATTTTTAAAAGTGGTCCCGGATTATGATATGGCGATCATGAAAAAGGGCAGGATCTTACGGATGTGACAACGGCTATTCTTACAGGAATGAGGGAGATCCTGAAAAAGGAAAAACCGGATATTGTGCTGGTCCATGGAGATACATCTACTGCATTTGCCGCATCTCTGGCTGCATTTTACCAGCAGATCCCGGTAGGACATGTGGAAGCGGGACTTCGTACTTATAATATGAAATCTCCCTATCCGGAAGAATTTAACAGGCAGGCCATTGGACTTACTGCCAGCCTGCATTTTGCGCCCACTCAGAAAGCAGCGAATGCACTGCTGAAAGAGGGTAAGGATCCAGAGCGGATCTTTATCACAGGAAATACAGGAATTGATGCTTTGCACTATACGGTGCGAAGTGATTTTTATCATCCGGAAACAGAATGGGCAAAAGGCAGCAGACTGATTGCTGTAACAGCACACAGAAGGGAGAATCTGGGAGAGCCCATGCGTGATATGTTCCGGGCTATACGCAGGATCGTGGAAGAATTTACAGATGTGAAGGTTATTTATCCTGTACATTTGAATCCGCAGGTCAGGAAGATCGCAGATGAGGAATTTGGTGGATGCGAGAGAATACACCTGATCGAACCAATGGATGTGGTGGAATTCCATAACCTGATGAAAGTCAGTTATCTGATCATGACAGACAGCGGCGGAATTCAGGAAGAAGCTCCTGCACTGGGAAAACCGGTACTGGTCATGCGGGATACAACAGAGCGTCCGGAAGGTGTGGAAGCAGGAACCTTAAAGCTTGTAGGCACGAAGATGGAGGATATTTACAGAGAATGCAGGCGGCTTCTTACAGAGCCGGAGACATACAGAAAAATGAGTGAGGCTAGAAACCCTTATGGTGATGGGACTGCAAGTATCAAAATCAGAAAAATCCTGGAGGATATAGATGCATAAGCATAAACAGAGCCAATGCAAAAGAAAAGTGAAACATCGAAAGAACTTGATGGGACTTATTATATTTTGCATAACTGTGTGCATTGTGTTTATGTTTGCTTATTATCAGAACCTGAGAAAAGAAATATCTGTCCGGCAGGAATGGCTGGAAACCGTCCTGACCAGAGAAAAAAAGTGGATCCTTGAGAATCAGGGCCCTGAAGGCGAAATCTATATGAATGGAAGTAAAGCCGGAGATGTTAATCCATACTTTGCATGTATGGCTGCACTGGGGCTTTTGGCAGAAACAAAGAATTGCCCCATGACTGAAACAGAGCAAAAGCTGTTGGCAGGTATCTGGACTGGCATACTGGGGTTTGCTGGAAACAGATGGAAAAATGGGAATCTACAGGAAAGAGGGTGGGGAACTTATTTATAAAGAAAAGGCTGATTCCGAAGACGGATATCTTGGTATGTACCTTTTTCTTATGGGAAAATATCTGGAAAAGACAGAAAGTACAGACCTGCCGGAATCCTGGAAAAATGGAATCAGCCTTGCATTAAAAAAGATTCAAAGCCTGATGCAGGATGGAATTACACAGGTTTCAGAAGAAAACACAACAGTTTATCTGATGGATAATCTGGAAGTATGGAAAGGCCTGTACGAATTGGAACTTGCAGGACTGGAAGATACGCAGGCGATCAGTGAAATTCGTAAAAAGATACAGAAACAGATAGAAAAGATATTCTGGGATGATGCGGATCAAAGATGGAGAATTATCGGAAACAGTGATCGGTATCATCAGACAGAATTTTATCCGGATGGTGTTGCTCAGATTTATCCGCTGATTTATGAATTTCCGGTAAAAGAGAAGAAAAAGCAAAAGGTATTATATGATCAGTTTACGGAAAGGTTTCAGTGGCAGAAACTGAATAAAAAAAGAACTGGCTTTTTGTGGGCAATGACAGGAATGGCTGCTGCGCAGATGAGGGATATCAATAACCTTGTGGAATTAGTAGGAAATTATGAAACAGAATATTGTAAGGAACGAAAATATCCGCTATATACAGGCGAAGCAGGATGGATATGCATGGAATGCGAGAAATTGTATGGATTATATGAAAGAAAAATAAAAACAGTATATTTGCAATATGCAGTTTGCGGATGTCGATGAAGCCCAAAGAACCCGAATCTGATTGTAATCAAGTAAAACGCCGGTTGTGTGAATTTCTGAAAAAACGTGAGGAAGAATTAAGCTCCACGCATGAAAACCTCCAGTTTATTGCCGTGAACCAGGAAGGATACTATTATTCCGATGAGGGTCTGCAGGGCGTGTGGTACGGATCTAAAGATCTGCAGGATGCGGATATCAAAAGCTTTCTGACATTGGACTGGATCACCAATGAAAACCAGATGGTATTTGCCAGAAAACTGCAGAGCCAGCTGGTGTTCGACGGCAGTATCATCACACACTTTATTCTGATCCGTTCGATGGAGGAGATGGCACCGTATTTCAGAAGCAGTGCATTCAGCAACCAGAGCACGACGTATGTGGTGGACAGCAACGGAACGAAGATGTTCGAGGATACCGCTGTCGAGGAGCTGAGGATTCTGGCAGTAATTCTGCTCCTGATCCTGGCATCGGTTCTCTTTGTGACGAAATTCCGGAACAGCAGCCACCCGCTGGCAAAGAAAATCCCGATTCTTGCGATGACAGCCAACGCATTTTCAGAAGATGTGCAGAATGCCTTCAATGCGGGCATGAACGCACACATAGTAAAACCGGTGGATATGAAGGTGCTGATAAAAACAGTGCGGAATCTTCAGACGGGCGCCGGAGCGGCAGGAAATTTAAATTGAAAAAATCCGGCAGAGTGTTTATAATGGATGGGAAAAACAAAACAGAAAGGCAATGCGTTATGCGTAAAATTACAGAATTAAAAGAAAAACAGGAGATTGCGCTTGGAATATTACTGTATCTGGATGAAGTCTGCCGGAAACATCACCTGATCTATTTTGCAGCAGATGGAACTCTGCTCGGGCTGATCCGGCATCAGGGTTCATTCCATGGGATGATGATGTGGATGTCTGGATGCCGAGAGCGGATTATGAAAAACTGGAACAGATTGTAAACAGCGAAACGGATACACCGTACCGCGTCATGAATTTTCATAATACAAAGGGTTTCACACTGGCATACGGAAAGCTGGTACACACCGGAACGAGTCTTGTGGAGCACGTGGCAGGAGCTGTGGATACCGGTCTTTTCGTCGACATTTTCCCGTTTGACGGACTGCCGGAAAAAGATACACCGGAGTACGACCGTCACTGGAAAAAGCTGCTGTTTCTGGAAAGCCAGCGGATGAATGCATTCCGCACCTACCGCCAGACCTTAAAAGGAAACAAAGGGAGCTTCGCAAAATGGTGCAAATGGGCGATCCGGAAATGCTATGGAAAAGAGCGGATTCTGCGCGAGATGGAAAAAGAGTGCAGAAAGTACCGCGCGGAGGACTCAAAGTGGGTGGCCTGCCAGTGCGGCGGTTACCGCAAGTCGGACGCGATTCCCAAAACAGCGATCGAAGAGATCGTGCGCCTTCCGTTTGAAGGCCATCTGATCAATGCCCCGGCGGGATACGAGACGTATCTTCACACCCTGTACGGCGATTACCATCAGCTTCCGCCGGAGGATCAGCGTCATCCTGCGCATATGGGAGATGCCTACTGGCGTTAGAACAGAGAAAAAAGCAGATGAGAGGTAAGCAATGAGTAAAATACTGGTGCTGGGACGTACCATGGACATGGGCGGAACGGAAGTTGCCATGGCAGCGCTGCTGCAGAAACTGGTGGAGAAAAAAGAAGATGTAACGCTTCTTCTGGTCGAAAAAAGAGGCGTTCTGCTGGAGCGGATTCCGAAGGAGGTGGAAGTGCGCCAGATGATCTGGAACAAAAAGCCGCATCCGGCTTTGGAACGGATTGTGGGAAACGGGAGACACCGGCAGAACGGTCTTTCTATGCCAGAGGAATGGGCGTATTTCTGATGCGCGTCGTGTATGGAAAGAAACGGTATGGAAAACTGTATGAACGGATTCTGGAGTGTGTGGAGCCGGAAACAAAACAATACGATCTTGTTTTCGACTTTTTCGGATTCGGTGCGTTCACAACCGCATTCGGAGCCAGAAAGACGAATGCGCGGAAAAAAGCGGTCTGGTTCCACGGAGAAAATCTCTGGTGGCTGTTCCGGACCAGGGACTTTATTCCGGAGTATGATAAAATTTACTGTGTTTCCGAGCCTGTCCGAAAACAGGTCATTGCCCGTTTTCCGGAACTCGCGGACCGGACAGAGGTTCTGCTGAATTTCATTGACATCAAACAGGTGCAGAGACGGAGTGAGGAGCCGCTTAGCGATCCGCAGTACACAGGAGAGCTGAAATTTCTGACGGTGGGAAGAGCTTCGGAAGAAAAAGGATATGATATTGCGGTGCAGATTACGGCGGAGCTGAAAAAACGGGGACTTCGCTTCAAATGGTTCATCATCGGTGATGGAAGAGATCTGAACAAGCTGCGGACCATGGCAAAGGAATATCAGGTGGAGCAGGAAATTATTTTTCTCGGAATGCGCGAAAATCCTGCGCCGTACGTAAAATCCTGCGACCTGTATCTCCAGCCGTCCCGTCACGAAGGCTATCCGATTACGATTGTAGAGGCGAGAAGCCTGCAGAAGGTCATCATCGCTTCCGATATTCCGTCCATGCGCGAGCAGATCCGAGATGGGGAAAACGGATATCTCTGTCCGCTGGATGTGATGCAGTTTGCCGATAAAATCCAGAAAGTGCTGGCAGATCAGGAAGGACGCGATGCGGTCAGAAAGAAGCTGCGGGAGGAACCCATTGATTTTTCAGCGGGATATGCGCAGATAGAAGCGTTTGCAAAAAAATAAAAGAGAAACAGCAAGAAAAAACGCCAGAACCGGCGATAAGATATTTCCGGTTCCGGCGTTTCTTTAGTCCTGGCGTCCCTGCTTGCTCTGCTGCTTGTTTTCATACATATATTTATCTGCTTTGTCAAACAGCGTGCGGAGCGTACATTCGTTGTAATCGGTGGAAAGTGCCAAGCGGTGGGAATAGCTGATGCGGAACTGGGTTCCGTAGCTGTTGAACTGTTCGACTTCGTTCTGAAGCTCTGTGAGGATTTCTGTGATGCTTTCGCGGGTTGCATCATAGATGACCGCCATAATTCATTGCCGCCGTATCTTCCTACGAAATGCTTCGCGGGAATCGAGTTTCGCAGCAGCCGGGCAAAGTTCAGAATCAGCTGGTCGCCGATGGAGTGGCCGAGGCTGTCGTTGACGCGTTTCAGGTTGTTCATGTCAAAGACGATACAGGCGGTAGGAGTTTTGATGAATTCCACATTGTGGAACAGCTCTTCGCACTTGCTCTTGTTCGGCAGTCCCGTGTGAAGGTCGATGTAGGCTTTCTGTTCCAGCTGGCGGTTGGCACGGGAAACTTTGACTGCGGCAACCGTTTCATCTGCCATCTGGAAATATGTCTCGCTCATGTCTACCAGATCCGCCGTTCCGTTTTCTCCGGATCTGACCTTCTGAATTTCATTTTTCAGTTTATCCCAGCAGGCAATCTGGACATCCAGTTTTTTCTGATAATCCTTGTCGGAAAGACTCACGAGATCGTAGTGGCCATCCTCGTATTTCAGTCCGCTTAAGATATCGTCCAGGTCTATCTCAAATCCGGAAAGATCCCAGACTTCAATACTCTTTTTTCCCTTCCTGAAGCTCCTTTTTCTCCCCTCGTCCCGCTGAAACATGCTTTCCGCATCCTGAAACAGAAGCCTTCTTTCATCTTTCAGACGGATTACCGTTTCTAAACCGCATTCCTTCAAAGTATTGATAAACGGGGCATTCAGGTACAGTGCATCCGCCACAATCACATCTGCGAAATGACCATGCCTTTTCTTTAAATGCCGGATGAGCCTTTTCGCTCCTGTCAGTTCCCCTTCATCTTTTTCTGAACCATCTCTGGGTTTCAGCATTTTCTGCCCAAAGATCACATGCGGCGATTTTCCTACCGTCATACATACCACACTTCGATGAAAGTATTCTGTCTTCCCCGTCCCGTTCTTCCGGCTCAGGCAGTCTGGACAGGACTTTTTTGTACTGCTGAATAATTCCACCCCATCAATACCTGCCGTAACATATCCGCCTATGGTTCCTTCCCGAAATACGCGGTTGCGTTTCAGAACATCAATCGTCTGCGCGTGAATTTTCTCGATTTCTTTTGGATCAATCCGGGAAAGAAGATCCCTGACTGCATCAACTTTTGGGATTTTTCCACGGATACAGTTTTTTCAGTCGTTTCTCCATGCTTTCCGGCGCTGAAAAAATGGTGTGAAAACTTCATACTGAAGCATCAGGAAAATCAGCACTGGCATAACGATATTAAACAACGGGATGGATTTTCTTTTTCTTTCATCGGATAAACCCTTGATTTTTTGTGGAATTTTGTATACACTTTTCATATAAGTTAGCAGTTTCTTCAATGCTAATTTTTCATTAAGGACACCTTCTTTCGTATGTTTGTGGGGTAACATAATTATACAATAAAAGGTGTCCTTTTTGAGTGTTTATCCGGACTGCGGCACAGATGGCCCGGGCATTTGGTGCTAATTTTACAGCACTGTATGTGCAGACCGCGGAACCGGCAGAGAAAACGCCGGAGGATCAGGCAAGGCTGCAGAAGCATATCCGCCTGGCAGAACAGAGCGGGGCGGAGATTGTAACGACGCACAGCGAGGACATTGCCCTGCAGATTGCAGAATATGCGAGAATTTCCGAAGTAACGCGGATTGTCATTGGAAAAAGCATGATGGATCAGGGATTTTTTCGAAAGAGAAGGGGATGGACCGAACGGCTGACCGATCTGGTGCCGGATTTGGAAATCCATATCATTCCGGATTCCAATATCATTACCATATATCTGGTCGGCGTTATGATGACGTCAATTCTGACCAGCGGTTATACCTGCAGCGTAATCAGTTCTGTGATCAGTGTAGTGCTGTTTAACTACTTCCTGACAGAACCTTCTTTTCAATACCAGCCAGCTTCTGCAGAAGGCAGAGGATGCGTCGGAGATTTTTGATATTACAGCGACAAAGCTTGTAAAACTGCTGGGAAGGGATCTGACGGCCGCACCGGCAGGGGCACAGGAGAGCAGAATTGTCCGCGGAACACTTTACAGCGCGCAGACAGGAGGAAAGACGGAAAAAATCTTTGACCCAAGGGAACAGGAAATCATTCAGTGGGTTCTCGACAGCCAGAAAAGAGGAGAAAAATGTCTGGATCGCGGTGGAGGACAACGGCCCCGGGATTCCAAAAGAGTCCAGAGAGCATGTGTTTGAGATGTTCTATTCCGGGAAAAATAAAGTAAGCGACAGCCGCAGAAGCCTTGGCCTTGGACTGGCACTCTGCCGTTCGATTGTAAATGCGCACGGCGGGGAGATAGCACTTTATGACTGCGATCCACAGGGCTGCTGCTTTTGGTTTAACCTGCCGCTCAGTGAGGTGAATTTGAATGAATAAGACATTAATTCTGGTTGTGGAAGATGATACGCCGGTTCACAACCTGATTACTACGACGTTAAAAACACACGATTATAAGTATATTTCTGCAAAGAACGGTGCGGGTGCCATTATGGAGGCATCCACACATAATCCCGACATTGTTCTGCTCGACCTTGGCCTGCCGGATATTGATGGCGTAGAGGTGATTGAAAAGATTCGAAGCTGGTCGAATATGCCGATTATCGTAATCAGTGCAAGAAGTGAGGACAGCGATAAAATCGAGGCATTGGACGCAGGAGCGGATGATTATCTGACGAAACCGTTTTCTGTGGAGGAACTGCTGGCCCGCCTTCGAGTCACACAGCGCCGTCTGTCCCAGATGCAGGCAGAAAATGGAGTCCAGTCGGCTGTCTTTGAAAACGGCGCACTGCGGATCGAGTACGCAGCGGGGTGCGCATATCTTGACGGAGAGGAACTTCATCTGACACCAATCGAATACAAGCTGCTCTGCCTGCTGTCGCAGAATGCAGGGAAGGTGCTGACGCATACGTTTATCACACAGAAAATCTGGGGAAGCAGCTGGGAGAACGATATCGCTTCTCTCCGTGTTTTCATGGCGACGCTTCGGAAAAAGCTGGAAAAGAACGGAGAGCAGACGCAGTATATCCAGACGCATATCGGGGTTGGCTACCGGATGCTGAAGGTAGAGTAAAAGAAGAAAAAATTTGACTTTACAGGCCTAAAATGATAGCATAAAGGACAGAGAACGCAGTTTTGGGAGGACGAAAAAACGGATGATGAAAAACCTCGAAGTACTGGAGGAAATAAAAAAACAGGGAAAAAACCTGATTGGGACAAAACGGGATGAATTTGTAAAGCAGAATCTTTTATCGGATGAGTTTATTGAGATGATGCAGAAGAACAAAAAGCCGTTCGATCTTCTGATGTCGTATTATCAGTGCGCCATTATGGAAATCGAGACAAAGTTCCGGGTGCTGAATCAGGAATACTCGCTTTCCTATGACCAGAACCCGATCGAAGGAATCAAAACAAGGGTCAAATCGTATGAGAGCATTATGCGGAAAATCCGCGTGAAAGACATCCCGGTCACACTGGAGTCTATCGAGGAAAATATCCGCGATATCGCCGGTGTGCGCGTGATCTGTTCTTTTCCAAGCGATATTTATAAGCTGGCAGACAGTTTTCTGAAACAGGATGACATTACGCTGATTGAGCGGAAGGACTATATTCAGCATCCGAAGGAGAGCGGCTACCGCAGTCTTCATCTGATCGTTCAGGTGCCGATCTTTTTACAGGATACAAAGAAACTGGTTTACGTGGAAGTACAGTTCCGTACGATCGCGATGGATTTCTGGGCGAGTCTGGAGCACAAGATGCGCTACAAGAAAAATATTCCCGAAAATCATGTCAAATATCTGCAGGATGAACTCTACGACTGCGCAAGACAGAGCGCGGAGCTGGATAACCGTATGCAGAATATCCGGAATCTGATTGCAGAGGAAGCAGAAGAGGAAGAGTGCGATACGCTTGCAATGCTGCCGATGAAATAGAGAACGGATTTGGGAGTTGGAGAAAAAGAGCATAAAAATACGCCGCAGGTCTAGTGATCAGATCTGCGGCGTATTTTTGCTCATGCTTCTTTCGAATAATGAATATGCTGCAATTTCCATTTCTCGTCCTCTTTGACGGCGACCTGTGTCTCGAGTCCGCGGATGCCGTACGAAGTGCCATCCTCACGGCGGATGCATTCGGTGTGGTAAGAGAAAAGGATGAGAGCTGTGTTTTCGTTGATCAGACGCGGTTCAATTTTATCTGTGCGGAACAGGATGGAAAAATCAAGCGAAGGTTCATAAGCGGCTTGCGCGGCTCGATTCGGTTAAAAAATCAGCTCCTGTTCCCGAAAGAGCGAATCAACGGCCTCTTCATACTCGGCAAGGCGATTTGCTTTTTTGATCTTTTTCAGATACTTCTGGGGATTCGTAAACGATGTTCCGAGGTAAATCCACAGTGCCTTTAATTTAAACAGCACATTTTTATCCCCGGAAATAACGCGCGCATAGCCGGCACAGAGATCTTCGCAGAATGCGCGCAGCAGCTCCTTATCTGCCGGAGCTAAATTTTCACTGCTGGCAGGATCTGTACTGCGCAGCATCCCGATCAACCAGGGTTCTGCAGCACCCCGCGGCCGAGCATGACCTTTTCCGTCAAGGGAAAATCATGGCAGAGCTTCTGAAAATCAGCGGTTGAGAAAAGATCCCCATTGTAGCACAGCGAGTGGCGGCTCGTCTCATATGCTGTCCGATAACACTCCATGCGCGGCGTATATTTGTAGAAATCTTTCTGAATCCGCGGATGAATATCAGTCTTCCAGCGGATATTTGTCATAAATCGCAAGCAGCGTCTCCCACTCATCGGTGTCGGTTGTGCCAAGTCTTGTCTTGATGGAAATCCGGCAGTCGCAGGACGAAAAGATTTCATCGAGAAATGCATCGAGTGTATGCGGCCACGCAAGCAGTCCGGAGCCGCGCCGCTTGGCGACAACCGTGCCGGACGGACAGCCAAGGTTTAGATTGACGGTATCGTAGCCGTACTCCTTCAGTTCTTTTGTCAGAGAAAGAAAGTCCTCCGCCTGGTTTGTGAGAATCTGCGGGATCACCGTCATCCCTTCGTTATGCTCCGGGAGAATGTCATTGCGCTCGCGGGAGCTCATCTTTTTATTTGTAATAAATGGCGTGAAATAACGGTCAGCCGCCGGAAAATATTTGTGGTAGGCGCTCCGGTACACATATCCGGTCAGCCCTTCCATCGGGGCGAGATAAAATTGCATGATGATAAAATCCTTTCAAAAAAATCGGTTTTCCAATACGAAAAGTGTATCATAAAACTGCCGGAAGGGACAGAAAAAAATGAAAGTAAAATAATATCTACTAAACAAGTAAGAGGTTAAAAGAAGAAGCCGGTGCGACGTCTGTTTTACAATGTGTGATGAGATGTAGAAAAAATCCGATACAGAATCTTTTTTGAGGGGTCCTCAAAGCTTTCTGTACCGGATTTTTCTAATTCTGCATATGAATCTGCTCGCCCGTCACCGGCGCAAAGCAGCGAAGCGTTTCGCCATCGAGATTCTCGCGGTGCATATCAACCGCAGAAATCTGATGATTGTCATACGTCGTATAATAGTAAATTCCCTGCGTCGCATTGCAGCAGGAAGTATAGAGCGTGATCTCATACTTTCCGTCCGCCACCTCACAGCATCCTCTCTGCTGGTCAACAGAATTTAAAATATGGAAAAACTGGCTGACACTCTCCGTTTCGCTGTTTCCCGAGATCGAGTTCTGCTTTACAAACGCCACGCGTGCAAAGCGGGAAGCAGAAGAGAGGTCGCCCGGCAGTCCGAGGCCACCCATGCCGCGGCTGTACGTAGAAAGATCGAGCTGGTTGGAAAATGTGTTGGCCGGCTGTTTCGGTGACAGATGCAGGTAATTGTTCAGTGAGAACATCTGCATTGGAAACGGCGGATTGTTTGTCAGAACGCCGACCGGATTGTCGTAGACATGCAGACCGTCCGCCGTGGATTCCACGGTGATGGCACCCGATGCATCTGCGATGATCCAGTGAAGCTGTGCGAGCGGAAGATTCTTTTTAAAAGGTGTGCTGATGAGATTGATACGGGAGAGGGATTCTTTTGCTTCCGCAAGCGAAGCACATGTACCGAGAATCCACGGGATCAGCTCGAACTGCGCGATATTGTCTTTCTCCGGTTTCGGATCGAAATAAACGGCATTTCCTACAAAATTAAGGCCGGCGATACCAAGCCCTTTTTCATTGAACGCCTCATAATAGAGCGGGTAATCATCCATCACACACGCCATGCCGATCATTGCATAGTATGGGAAAGGGACGGCATATGAAGAAAGGAAAACGGGTAATTGCGAGGTGTGACGGTGATCTGGTCGCCATAGGAAAATTCATAATCGAGTGTGCGGCCCATATAAAAGTCGCGTGTTTGATAGGTTGCTGCTGTACACATAGAAAAACTCCTTTCGATGGATGATTTGTCATTGCTGTAAGGTATCATAGCACAGAAGCGGAGGAACGAACAGGAGAAAAATATGAAAAAAGTATAAAAAAGGATCCTTCAGAGTGGAGACAAAACCCTGCTTTTGCAGGGTTTGCTATGGATGTTTTTTGAGGGATGATTGCTCAGATACGCTCCGGGTCGCTGACTGGTACCTGTTTCGAAGCAGCAGATCAGACATAGATGCTGTGATTTGAATGATGCTGCAGGAAGAGGTGGAATTACGCAAGATGCTTCCGGAAGTGTTCTATGACAGCAACGGATTCTGCACTGACAGGTTTCGGAACAGCGGACGGTTTTGCAAGAAAATAGCCCTGCAGAAGATCAACATCCAGTTCCAGTACCTTCAAAAGTTCAGCTGGAGTTTCCAGACCCTCGGCAATGATTTTCATGCCTCTTTGATGTGCATAGGAAACAATATTTTCTACGATCTGCTGCTTGTCCGGATCGGAGTCGATATCGCGGATGATGGAAAGATCCAGCTTGATATACGCCGGTGCAAGCTCCAGAAGCGTTTTTTCATTGCTGTAGCCGCTGCCGTAGTCATCCAGGGCAAATACACCGGAAAATCCCGGCATCTCACGTTTTTTCAACAGAGCTGTAAGATCCTGTGAATCCTCCTCTGTGATCTCGATGACAATCCGATCCTGAAGAAAGCTGTATTGTTCGACGTAAGCCACTGACTCATCGTGATTCATGTATTGGCTTGCAATCGAATTGACAAAGAGAAGCTCATCACCGCGTATCTGATGGGTGGAGAGGAATGTGGCATAGGATTTTGCAGAGAGAAACATAGTCAGACGTTCTATTTCATGCAGGCACTCTTCCTCGTGAGCCAGCTGCAGGATCTGATCCGGACGAGTAAGTGCCGGGAGATTTCCGCGCATCAGCGCCTCGTAGGCGTAGATACTGCCGTCCGCAGCGGAAACAATTGGCTGGAAGTAATACGTAAACAGCTCTTCATTCAACATTTTATGGAACAGGCGGCGCATCTCGGTTTCCTTTGCGTTTTTTGTAAAAAGCTCCGGATCGAATTCGGTAATGTGCCCTTTTTCTGCTTTCTTTACCTGGTACATTGCGAAATCCGCATATTTTTTCAGCGTAGACAGATCTGTACTGTTTTCCGGATACCAGGAAACTCCGCCGGAAAGGCGAAGGGGCAGTTTACGACCACTTGGCAGTTCCAGGGCTGTATTTGAAACCGCAAGGGAAAGATTCTGCAGAAATGCTCGAATTTCTTCCTGCGATTGATAGCCGTAGAACAGAAGATTAAATTCATCGCCGGAAATACGGGCACAGAGCGTTTTAGCCGGCACAGAGGAGATAAAGCACTGTCCTGCCTGCCGGATATAGGCATCGCCCCAGTCGTGGCCGAAGGTGTCGTTGGTGTGTTTTAGATTGTCAAGGTCGATCATCAGAAGGGCAGCGTGACCGAGAACTTCCGAATGCTCAAAAAGAGCTTCACTTTCCCGCTGAAACGCGCGTCGATTGTAGAGACCGGTCAATGCATCGTAATCACGCTCGTGCGCCATGCGCTGCCGTTCCAGCATAACGGAGGTAAAATCTTCGACAAGTCCGATCTGCGCATAGCCCTCGCGGGAGGTCTCCATACGGATGTAGCGGATTGTTCCGTCAGAAAATGAAATTTCATACACCTTAGAATGCCCGACCCATACGGTATGAGAATGTGTCTGGTCAAATTCACGCAGCATCTGCTGGAAATACCGGGTGGAAAGCCCGGAGACATCTTCAGATGGAAGGTTGAGCATGGGAAAAAAGTTCTTTGTGACATAGACCGTGTTGAGATCAAAACGCATCTCATAGCCACCCAGTTCAATACTTGCCATTTCCATGATACGCAGGAATTTTGTGGAGGTTGTCAGAATAATGTGGATACTGCCGTCATCGGAAAAGTCACCTTCTTCCAGGTAATTGGGAAGATAGGCAGCCTTTTCTTTCTCTGTAAGATAAGGGGAAAGATCAACGACCTGTCCCATCTGCTCAAGCGTATAGGCGGTATCGGCGTAGGCGGAAAAAATATTTGGCATGGCAAGGGCACCAACCCTTCCTTTGGCGGCATCGAGAACATTTTTTTCCAGGTCATTGATGCTGCCCTGACTGGAGGCTTCGACCGTAATATGCTCTTTTTTTCCGATCGTTGTATTGAATTCCTCAACAAGACGTTCAAAGGAAGCTAACTGATCTCCGTTGTAATACGTCCATACGGTCAGCGTAACGGGTTTGTCGGAGGCGCGGCATCCGCCAAGAAGCGATACAGCGAGAACAGAACTCAAAAGAAAGGTTGTGACTTGATTTGAAAGAATTATAACATAAAGGAACAGGAGCCGCAATCGAAATTAAGCCGTGGAACAGAAAAGTTGTTACAGTTCACTGGTTCCCAGCGAACTGTAACATTCGCAGCCCTCATTTAAAGTTTTGCTTCGCAAAAGGAGGGCTGCTCACGCCTGAATCACTTTCTTACGCAGCGAAACAGCAAGTGTTTCACTGCTGAGTGAACAGTAACGAAAAGTTACCTGTTGTTTGCCGGGTACCGGTGAAGTGTAATGCAGCAGGAAAGAATCCGGTAAAGGAAAAAAGCTCCGCCGGAAAAAAAGGTGGTATTTCCGGTGGAGCTCTGTGAAAAAAGTGATCAGAATTTTACTGATGATAATAAGAGAGAAAGTCGGTGATCTTTCCAACCGCATCCTTTAAAACTTCAATTCGCGGCAGGTAAACAACGCGGAAGTGATCCGGCTGTCCCCAGTTGAAGCCGCCGCCGTGGACAATCAGAAGTTTCTTGTCGCGCAGCAGATCGAGAGCAAATTTTTTCATCGTTTGTAATATTGAACTTTTTGGTGTCAATTTTCGGGAACATGTAGAACGCAGCTTTTGGTTTGACTGCGGTGATACCCGGAATATCGCAGAATGCCTTGTAAACGTATTCGCGCTGCTCGTAAATCCGTCCGCCCGGAACGATGTAGTCGTTGACACTCTGGTGGCCGCCAAGAGCGGTCTGGACAACGGACTGTGCCGGAACATTGGAGCAGAGACGCATGTTGGAGAGCATTTTGAGCCCTTCAATATAGTCCTTTGCGATAGCTTTATTTCCACTTAAGATCATCCAGCCGATACGGAAGCCTGCGATCATGTGCGATTTGGAAAGACCACTGAAGGTGACACAGAACAGATCCGGTGCGAGGGATGCAATAGAAACATGCTCGAGACCGTCCATGACGAGCCGGTCATAAATTTCATCGGAAAAGATGATCAGCTGATGTTCTCTGGCAAGCTCGACAATCTGCTGCAGTACCTCTTTCGGATAGAGTGCACCGGTCGGGTTATTCGGATTGATGATAACAATCGCTTTTGTGCGGTCGGTGATTTTTTTTCGCATATCATCGATGTCCGGATACCATTCGGACTGTTCATCGCAGATGTAGTGGACGGCTTTTCCACCGGCCAGCGTTGCGCAGGCGGTCCAGAGCGGGTAATCCGGGGATGGGATGAGGATTTCATCCCCGTCATCCAGAAGAGCGGACATGCAGAGGTTGATCAGCTCACTGACGCCGTTTCCAGTGTAGATATCATCGATAGAAACATTTGGCAGTTTCTTTAACTGCGCATACTGCATGATCGCTTTTCGTGCAGAGAAGAGACCCTGGGAAGGAGAGTAACCCTCACAGTCGGTAAGCTGATGACTCATGTCGTAGATGACCTCATCCGGGGTACGGAAACCAAAAGGAGCCGGATTTCCAATGTTCAGCTTCAGAACCTGCGTGCCGCACGCTTCCATGCGGTTGGCTTCTTCTACGACAGGTCCGCGGACATCATATAAGACATTGTCGAGTTTTGATGATTTTTTAAATTCTCGCATAGGGGAACCTCCTGTTTTTTTCTGGGAAAGAGAAGCAGCAGATGGATCAGAACAAGATTCTGTCGAATCAGAAACCGTATCTGCCGTATAGTTTACTGTGGAATCTTTTGCAAGCAGCCAGTCGGGATCGACCTGGAGCACATCGGCCAGAAAGTGAAGAATGTCGGAGCGCGGAACCGTTTTTCCGCTGACATACTGGCTGACATGGCTTTTTCCAAGCTTCACACCGCGCCGCTGGGCCGCTCGGATCAAATCGACCTGCTTGAACTGTTTCGCCTGCATGGCCAGTTTCAGACGGTCGGAAAAGGTTTCATTTGTCATAGAAAATCTCCTTAAGATAGAATACAAAATAAAAAAAAGTTCAAAACTGTGCTTATTGTAGCATGGACAAGAAAAAAGTTCAATAGAAAAACTGAAAATTGTAAAAATGTTGAAAAGTTCAAAATTAAAGCGAAACAAGTTCAATTATAATATTGTCTATTCTGTACAGGTAAAGCGTTAAACCTTGCGCATTTTGCAAATTGACAAACGATGAGATTTCGGTAGAATAAAAAAATAGGATGCTATGCGTTTCTGTTGGGATCCGCCAATAGAAACGGGAGAGAAAGGAAGGAAAATGTATGGGGGAAGGTCATAAAAAACTGAATTTTTCCGATTGTATGGGACTTGCGATCGGACAGATCATCGGTTCGGGCATCATGGTACTGACGGGAATCGTCATCGGTCTGACAGGACACGGCATTGCCGCAGCGTTTATTTTAGGTGCCGTGCTTGCCATTATCACCTGTGTACCGTTCATCATCCTGACGTCCGCAATCCCGTCATCAGGCGCCGGCTTTACTTACATCCGACGATTGATGGGTGAAAAAGCCGGCTTTATGTACATTGCGATGTTTGTTTTAAGCCAGGTTCTGATCGCAACGTACGCGAAAGGCTTTGCAAGCTATTTCTGCTCGATTTTTCCGCAGTTTGGCGAGTCGGCTGTCGCAATGGCAGCACTTGTAATCTGTACCGCCGTCAATCTCATTGGACTGAAATCGAGCGCACTGGTGCAAAAGGGCATGGTTGTGCTGCTGCTTTTAAGCCTGTTCTTATTTATTGTATTCGGTCTGCCCAAAGTAAGCTGGGATGCCCTGACACCGACGGTATCCAACCTGATGCCGAACGGTCCGAAGAACTTTTTCACAGGCGTGGCACTTTTGAGTTTTGCGTGCGGAGGCGCAAATTCGTTGCGGAGAACGGAGACGATATTGTGGAGCCGTCCCGCACAATTCCAAAGGTTATCGTGCTTTCCACGAGTATCGTTGCTGTATTCTATGTGCTGATCGGTATCGTGGCAGGCGGCGTGCTTCCGGTCGAAACGGTTGCATTTCAGAATCTGACGCTTGTCGCACAGGAGATTTTTCCAACCTGGCTGTACCTGTTTTTCGTGTTCGGTGGTGCTGTATTTGCACTGCTCACCACCCTGAATGGAACCTTGAGCTGGGTGACGCGAGGACTGCAGGCGGCCGCAAAACAGGGCTGGCTGCCAGAAAAAACTGCGAAGGAGAATAAAAACGGTGTTCCGGTGATCCTTCTGATGGTCTTTTTCCTGATGGGCGCTATTCCGATTCTTACGGGAATGGATCTGACATTGATTTCCAACATGGGTGTCGGAACCGATATGGTGACGGAATTTATGGTACTCCTGGCCTGCTGGCGTCTGCCGGATATTTTCCCGGAAGAGTATCAGAAGTCTGCGTTTTGTATGAAAAAGCGGACACTTCACATTCTGCTGTTTTTCATCGGCATTCTGATGATCGGAACCTCGTATGTCAATCTGTCGGATCTTACGGTTCCCGCGGCGATTGCATGCGGCATCTATATTCTGGTGATGTTTGTTTACACGCAGGTCCGATATCCGTATGTGAAGGCAAAACAGGAAAAGAAAGAAAACAAATAAAGAAGAGAAATGGAGAAGAAACATGAGGGCAACAACAAAAGAGCAGGGTTTTTACAGCCAGATTTTTAAGCTGGTTCTGCCGATTGTGATTCAGAATCTTTTAAGCGCGGCAGTCAACTCTGCCGATGTCGTGATGCTGAACTACGTGGGACAGTCCGCTATTTCCGCGGTATCCCTGGCATCCAACTATGCAAATGTATTATTTATGGTTTATTACGGACTGGGAACAGGAGCAACACTTCTGTGTGCCCAGTACTTTGGAAAGGGCAATATGCGCGCAATTCAGACTGTCGAGGGAATCGCACTTCGATTCTCCGTCATCATCTCCGTCGTTGTGGCAGGAATTGCTTTTACCATGCCACAGATGATGATGCGTCTGTTTACAGATAATGCGGAACTGATCCGGATCGGTGCTTCGTATCTGCGCGTCATGGGTGTGACCTACCTGTGCTGGGGCATTACGGAGATCTATCTTGCGGTGCTTCGAAGCCTCGGCCGTGTGACGATCAGCATGGCGATGAATATGATGGCATTCGCACTGAACGTATTTTTCA
>ENA-OQHY01000620-OQHY01000620.1-human-gut-metagenome-genome-assembly--contig:-NODE-620-length-19460-cov-4.460870_pt1 | contig 19460 bp, 29 predicted proteins | sample MGYA00242570_ERZ504733 | MGnify/ENA primary metagenome ERZ504733 (study PRJEB26092, sample SAMD00036219) | human gut metagenome | host: Homo sapiens | study: EMG produced TPA metagenomics assembly of... | reverse complement strand
AATAAAAAAGTTAAAATAGCCTTCTGATGATAATAAAAAATCACCAGATTTTACAGACTATATTCATGTAAATATAATCTCTAAAAACTAGTGATTTTACATTAAATATTTTGCCATGCTCTGATTATATAACCCGTGTTTTGAAATGTCAAGGAGAAAATTCCAACAATTCCGGGGTGTAAAAAGGGGCGAAATTGCTTTGTAAAAAAAATCTTTATAAATAGAGAGATTTCGTGTATGATATAGGAGAATACAAGCGGATTGAAGGATCTGCTTTGAAAATACAGGATGAGAGGAGAACAGAAATGGGGATTCTGATTCGAGGAGGCCGGATCGTGGATGCGGCTACAGATACGGATAAAACAGGCGATATTTATCTGGAAGACGGAATCATTGCGGAAATAGGCCAGAAGCTGAAAAAGAAAGACGGCGACCGTGTGATCGATGCGAAAGGAAAGCTGGTCATGCCGGGAATTATCGACCTTCATGTCCATTTTCGTGATCCGGGCCAGACACATAAGGAAGATATCAAGAGTGGTGCTGCTGCGGCAGCACGTGGTGGTGTGACAACTGTAGTTGCTATGCCAAATACAACTCCCACTATTGATAATCCGGACCGGGTAAACTATGTACATAACAAGGCGGCGCAGGTTTCCGGTATTCATGTACTTCAGGCAGGTGCAGCCACCATGGGAGAAAAGGGTACTGAACTTGCAGATATTGCCGGAATGGTGAAAGCAGGGATCCCGGCAGTGTCCGAGGATGGAAAATCTGTGATGAATACAGCACTTTGTAAAGAAGCAATGAGGATCGCAGCAGAATGTGGCGTGCCGTTTTTTGACCATTGTGAAGATATCGATCTGCGTGGAGATGGATGCATGAATGAGGATGAGAACGCCAAAAGACTGGGGCTTCCCGGAATCTGCAATGCAGTGAAGATACCATTACAGCCAGAGATATCATTCTGGCGCTGGAGACAGGAGTCCATCTTCATCTCTGCCACTGTTCCACTTATGGGGATGCCCAGATGATGAAGATCGTAAAAGAGAAAGGATACGACAATATCACAGCTGAAGTATGCCCGCACCATTTTATCCTTTCATCCGATGATATTAAAACAGATGACCCGAATTACAAGATGAATCCGCCGCTCCGTACACCGAAGGATGTGGAAGCACTGAAACAGGGCCTGAAGGACGGTACCATCGAGGTGATCAGCACGGACCATGCACCGCACAGTGCACAGGAAAAAACAGGTTCTATGAAGAATGCACCATTTGGGATCGTAGGTCTGGAAACAAGCCTTCCGCTCACCTATACAGAGCTGGTGGAAAAAGATGTGATCACACTGAAACAGATGGTTGAGAAGATGTGCCTGAACCCGGCGAAAATCCTCGGGCTTGACAGAGGAACTCTCCAGAAAGGCCATCCGGCAGATGTGATCATCGTGGATACGGAGCAGGAGTATGCTATCGATAAAAATAAATTTGTTTCCAAAGGACATAACACACCGTTTGATGGCTGGAAAGTAAAGGGAAAAGTGCTTTATACCATCTGTGACGGAAAAATTGTATTTAAAAACCAGGAGGAGAAAGAATCATGATTAACAAACTGATCAGCAATATCCGCAAAACAAATGCACCAATCGTTGTAGGACTGGATCCTATGCTGAATTATATTCCGGAGCATATCCAGAAAAAGGCTTTTGCAGAGTTTGGGGAGACTCTGGAGGGCGCTGCAGAAGCAATCTGGCAGTATAACAAAGGAATCGTGGATGCGACCTTTGATCTGATCCCGGCAGTGAAACCACAGATCGCCATGTATGAGCAGTTTGGTATCCCGGGACTGATCGCATACAAGAAAACGGTTGAGTATTGTAAATCCAAAGATCTGGTTGTGATCGGTGATATCAAAAGAGGTGATATCGGTTCCACATCTGCAGCATATGCAGTTGGTCACTTGGGACAGGTTCAGGTAGGCTCAAAAAAATATGCAGGTTTTGATGAGGATTTTGCAACAGTCAATCCATACCTTGGTTCTGATGGTGTGAAACCCTTTATGGATGTATGCAAGGAAGAGAAAAAGGGTATCTTTGTTCTGGTCAAAACTTCCAATCCATCAAGTGGTGAGTTCCAGGATCGTGTCATCGACGGTCGCCCGCTCTATGAGCTGGTAGGTGAGAAGGTTGCACAGTGGGGCGATGAGCTTATGGGTGATGGATATAGTTATGTTGGTGCTGTTGTAGGTGCGACCTATCCGGAAATGGGAAAGGTATTAAGAAAGATCATGCCGAAGACATTTATCCTTGTTCCCGGATATGGTGCTCAGGGTGGAAAAGGCGCAGATCTTGTCCATTTCTTTAATGAGGACGGACTTGGTGCTATCGTAAACTCTTCCAGAGGAATCATCGCTGCATATAAGCAGGAGAAATATAAAGAGTTTGGCGCTGAAAATTACGCAGATGCTTCCAGAGCGGCAGTAAAAGATATGATCGCGGATATCAGCGGTGCGCTGGAGAACAGATAATACAGGAGGCATTTTATGAGTACATCAGAAAGTAAAAAAACAAAAAAGCCCTGTAAGATACTCAGCCAGGAATGTATTGGTACAGATATTTACAGTATGTGGCTGGATGCAGGTGAGATTGGAAAAAATGCAGTGCCGGGACAGTTTGTATCACTTTACAGCCGCAATGGCGGTAAGCTTCTGCCAAGACCCATCAGTCTCTGTGAGATCGATAAAGCAGAAGGAAAACTGAGACTGGTATATCGCGTTACAGGAAAAGGAACCGGTACGGAGGAATTTTCCAGACTTCATGCAGGGGTCCCCATTGAGACTATGGGACCTCTGGGAAATGGTTTTCCGCTGGATGCAGTAAAAGGCAAAAAAGTGTTTCTCATGGGTGGAGGAATCGGAATCCCGCCAATGCTGGAAACTGCTAAACAGCTGGACGCAGAAAAGATCATGGTTCTCGGATACAGAGATGAGCTGTTTTTAAATAAGGAATTTGAAGCTTATGGAGATGTCTATGTGGCAACAGAAGACGGCTCTGCAGGAACAAAGGGAAATGTTATGGATGCCATCCGTGAGAACGATCTTGAGGCAGATGCGATCTTTGCCTGCGGACCTGCCCCGATGCTCCGTGCCATCAAGCATATGCCCTTGAAAAAGGAATTCCGTGCTGGATCTCCATGGAAGAGCGTATGGCCTGTGGCGTAGGCGCGTGTCTTGCCTGTGTGTGCAAATCCAAAGATGTGGATTCTCATTCTCATGTCCATAACAAGAGAGTATGTAAAGACGGACCTGTATTCCTGAGCACGGAGGTAGAGCTATGAGCAGAATGAATGTAAATCTTGCCGGCGTAGAACTTAAGAATCCGGTGATGACAGCGTCCGGAACATTTGGTTCCGGAGCGGAATACAGTGAATTTGTGGATCTGAACAGACTTGGCGCAGTTGTGACAAAAGGTGTGGCAAATGTACCGTGGCCGGGAAATCCTACACCGAGAGTGACAGAGACAGCATCCGGAATGCTCAATGCCATTGGTCTTCAGAATCCGGGGATTGATGTTTTCTGTGAAAGAGATATTCCGTTCCTTAAAAAATATGATACAAAGATCATCGTCAATGTCTGTGGAAAATCTGCAAAGGATTACTGTGAGGTTGTAGAACGCCTTGGAAATGAGCCTGTGGATATGCTGGAGATTAATGTTTCCTGCCCGAATGTCAAGGAAGGCGGAATTGCCTTCGGTCAGAATCCGAAAGCTCTTGAAGAGATCACAAAAGAAGTAAAGAAATATGCAAAACAGCCGGTGATCATGAAGCTGAGCCCAAATGTAACCGATATTACCGAGATGGCGAAAGCAGCAGAAGCTGGCGGCGCAGATGTTCTTTCTCTTATCAATACCCTGACAGGAATGAAGATCGATATCAACAGACGTACATTTGCACTGGCAAATAAAACTGGTGGAATGTCCGGTCCTGCAGTAAAACCGGTAGCTGTCCGTATGGTATATCAGGTGGCAAATGCAGTATCCCTTCCTATCATCGGTATGGGAGGAATCGCAACTGCTGAGGATGCCCTGGAATTTATTATGGCAGGTGCTACTGCAGTGTCTGTGGGAACTGCAAACTTTTTTAACCCTTATGCTACTGTGGAGATCGCAGATGGTATTCAGGCATTTCTTGAAAAACAGAAAGTGGAAGACATCAATGAGCTGATCGGAGTAGTGAAATAACGGAGGATTGCCGTATTTGCAATTCTGTTGTTCATATGTTAGAATTAACAGGATAAATAAAGGGATTTTACACTGGGATTGCAGCAGAGTGTGGATCCTGGGTTTGTCGTATATATGAAAAACATGGAGGATTAGATAAATGGAACAGTATAAGCAGGAATTTATTGAATTTATGATTGACTGTAATGTCCTGAAATTTGGAGATTTTACTACGAAATCAGGAAGAAAGACACCATTTTTTGTAAATACAGGATTTTACCGTACCGGTGCGCAGCTTCGCAAGCTGGGACAGTATTATGCAAAAGCGATAGAAAGCAAATTCGGACTGGATTTTGATGTGCTGTTTGGACCGGCATACAAAGGAATTCCGCTTTCTGTAGCAGCAACTATGGAGATCAGTGAAATGTACGGAAAGGATATCCGTTACTGTTCCAACCGTAAGGAAGTGAAAGACCACGGAGATAAAGGAATTCTTCTTGGCAGCCCGATCCAGGATGGGGATAAGGTAGTGATCATTGAGGATGTTACGACTGCAGGAACATCCATTAAAGAAACACTTCCGATCATCAAAGCGCAGGGAGATGTAAATCCGATAGGTCTTGTGGTTTCTGTTGACCGTATGGAACGCGGCCAGGGAACAAAGAGTGCGCTCAAAGAGATCGAGGAAACCTACGGCCTTCAGACTACAGCTATTGTAACTATGGCGGAGGTTGTTGAGCATCTCTACAACAAAGAATACAAAGGCCGTGTTGTGATCGATGATAAGCTGAAAGCTGCCATTGATGCATATTATGACCAGTACGGCGCAGAATAATATTGTTATAAAAGGTCATAAAAGAGCGGCGGATTCCGAAGGTCCGCTTTTACTGGGAGGACGCAGCCTTATGAATGAAAAAATTTATAAAACTATGGCGAGCAGCGGGGCGGGAAGCCTTGCACTCGGTATTGTCGTTCTGGTGACGGGACTTGTCACAGGAATTCTGATGATCGTGAACGGTGCGAGACTGCTCAGAAGAAAATCAGAGATATTAATCTAATATGATCTGAAAAGCCGCACGTTGTTCCGTGTGGCTTTTCGGACTATTTAAGCAGGGGAGAATATTGGAAAAAGGGACAAAACGCAGAGTAAAAAAACTCGGGACAGCTTTTTTTGTATTGTATGTTCTTGTTCTTGTGTATCTTCTGTTCTTTTCCGAAGGATACGGAAGAGTGGCGGATGCAGAAAGAGAATACCGTTACAATCTTGTTCCGTTTGTGGAGATCAGGCGTTTCTGGACTTATCGAAAAATAGTGGGTACATTTGCGCTTTTCACAAATGTTTTTGGAAATGTGCTGGGATTTGTGCCATACGGATTTATTCTTCCGGTAATAACCGGAAAAATGCGAAATGGCTTTTTTATCATATTATCCGGCTTTTTTATCAGTCTGACGATAGAAGTGATCCAGCTGCTTACAAAAGTTGGCTGCTTTGATGTGGATGATATGATATTGAATACTCTGGGCGCAGCGCTTGGATATGGGATTTATGCAGTCTGCGACAGGATTAGGAGAAAAATTAATGGCAAGAAGATATAGATATGCATTTGCAAAAAAAAGAGAAGCTTCCAAGGGAAAATGGTCTGTAGGACTTGCGGCGGCTTCCCTCGTGCTGTTTATCGCGGCAGTTGTGCTTGCACTCTTTTTTGATGGAAAGCTCGGGGGCCTGATCGGCGGAACCGGGCTTTTTGCCATGCTGCTTTCTGCATATGGCTTTACACTGGGGCTTTCCAGCTTTTCGGAAGAAAACCGGAAACACAGGACGAGCATGGTCGGGTCTATTTTGAACGGAGTGATCCTGGTTATCTGGCTGGGACTTTTTTATCGGGGGTATAACAGATGGATAAAAAAGAACGCTTAAAAAAACAGCTGGACTTTATTATGGAGATAGATAAAGTCAAGAATATTTTCCGACAGACATATCTTGCAGACGGAAAGCGGAAAGAGAATGATGCGGAGCATTCCTGGCATCTGGCGTTGATGGCGGTGCTTTTAAAGGAATATTCCAATGAGGAAGTGGATCTTTCGAAGGTGATTCCTATGGTACTGGCGCATGATCTGGTAGAAATCGATGCAGGTGATACCTATGCATATGATGAAAAAGGAGCGACAACCAAGGAATACAGGGAGAAGCAGGCAGCAGAACGGATCTATGGACTATTGCCGGAAGATCAGGGACAGTGGTTAAAAGCATTATGGGAGGAGTTTGAGGCTTACGAAACCCCGGAGCGAAATTTGCCCATGTGCTAGATAATTGTCAGCCATTGTTTCTAAATGATGCTTCCAACGGAAAAAGCTGGGAAGAGCATCAGGTGAAGAAAAGTCAGATTTATAAGAGAAACCGGAAAACAGGAGAGGGTTCTGAAGTGATCTGGGAATATATGAAAGAACTCGTTGACAAACACATTGCCCTGGGGCATGTGATCGATGATGAAAAAGATGGGAGATGAAGTCTTGGAAGAATGCATGAAAGAACGTTATGGACTTGCGAAGGAACGGATCCGTGAGATCATAACAGAAGAAACCGTAAAAAAACCGTTTGGAGATTTTTTCAGAAACAGGGCAAAGTTTCTTTCCATGGCAGCAGATGTGATGGATGAGAGCGCAGCAGAGCTTACGATGGAGGTGTTGAAAGAGAGAAATCATTGCTTTTATCAGGATATCCTCCCGGAAAATTATGAAAGCAGCTATGGAAATCCGGCGTATGCAGTACAGCAGATGGGAGAATATGGAAAAGCCTTCAGTTTTCTGTATGCAGAGATCGCAGGAACTGTAGCTTATGCTCATGAGAAAAGGCTGTGGGATATGACTGTATCCATGGAACTGTTTCTAGAAGTATATTCTGCATTTTGTGAGGAAGAACTTCCGGAGGCGGCAACAGTGGAGGGGATTCTCCGTTCCTATGTAAATGATTACTGCCAGGATATGATGGAGCAGAGGATACGGGAAGGTGTAGATCCGGAGCTTGACTTTGCAGCAGATATCATCATGAATTCGGATCTTTCGGATCTGAGATATCTGTATCGCTATGGCGAGTTTGTTTCAGAGAATGAAACAGGAGTTGCAGAGTTTCTGAACTCCCTTTCTCAGGAAGAGATCGATAAGATGGCTTCTACCTATACAGAAGGCTATCGGATCGGATTTATCACCGGACGGAAGGATATCACAAAAAAGAAAACAGTAAATATCCGATATAGTCTTGGTTTTGAACGGATGGTAAAAGCAGCGATCCTCCAGTTTGAAAAAATGGGTCTGAAGCCGGTGATCTATCGCCATGCAACGCATGTGGTAAATAAGAGAGGCGCCGTGAGAGTAGGCTATACAGGCGGCGTTGCCAATCCGCAGTACGATTACGATCATCGTCAGGACAGTGCATTGTTCCTGGATGGGGATTTTGTTCAGCGAAAACTTCGTGCTATGCAGACCTCCTATGAGAAGTACAGAGAACTGGCAGAAGTACATGGCGGTCCGGCCTGCATTGATACATTTGGAGAAAATCCTTTCTCTCCGATAAGTAAACCGGAAGCTTATGCATTAAGCGAGACACAGCAGAAGCTTCAGACAGAACTTGACAATGAATCCGGACAGATCGTAAACCGATACATCAAAGGTGATGAGAGAAGTTTTACGATCATTGCATATCCGGTTCCTGAGATTGGTGGAAATTATGAGGAAATTTTCCGTGAGATCGTAAAGATCAATACATTGGATTACCATCTCTATCAGGAAATCCAGCAGACGATCATCAATACCCTGGATACCTGTGAGTGGGTGGAAGTCAAAGGACGTGGAGACAATGAGACGGATCTTCTGATCCATCTTCATGAACTGACAGATCCGAAGAAACAGACGAATTTTGAGAACTGCGTGGCAGATGTGAACATTCCGGTGGGCGAAGTCTTTACATCTCCGCAGCTGGCAGGCACAGGCGGAATCCTTCATGTGAAAAAAGTATATCTGAACGGTCTTCAGTTCCGGGATCTGAAGCTGGTATTTGACTGCGGCCAGGTTATTGATTACACCTGCTCGAATTTTAAAACCGAAGAAGAGAACCGGAAATATATTGAAGATAATATCCTCCACCACCATCCGAAGATCCCCATGGGAGAGTTTGCCATCGGTACAAATACCACAGCTTATGTGGCGGCGCTGAAATACGGAATTGCGGATAAGCTTCCGATCCTGATCGCAGAAAAAATGGGACCGCATTTTGCTGTGGGCGATACCTGTTACAGCTGGGCAGAGGATACACCGGTATATAATCCGGATGGAAAAGAGATCATTGCCAGGGATAATGAGATTTCCGAGATGCGAAAGGATGACGTAAGCCTTGCTTATTATGGCTGTCATACAGATATTACGATACCTTATGATGAGCTTGGAAGTATCCGGGTGATCGATGATGAGGGAGAAATGATCTCCATTATCGAAAACGGAAGGTTTGTTCTTCCCGGAACAGAGGAATTGAACCGTCCTTTTGAGAATCTTCCATTAAATAATAATATAAGTTAATTAGTAAATTTACAGTTTTTCCGATCGTATTGACAGAAAGTGAGAATATACGTAGAATAACCATAACAATAGTCAAAGGACACAGGCTAATATTCAGTTAGTGTACCATGAAAGGAGAACACAATGGCAAAAGTAGGAATTGTAATGGGTAGTGATTCAGATATGCCGGTTATGAGCAAAGCAGCAGATATCCTGGAGAAACTGGGGATTGATTATGAAATGAAGATCATTTCCGCACACAGAGAACCGGATGTATTTTTCGAGTATGCAAAGACAGCAGAAGAAAAAGGCTTCAAAGTTATCATCGCAGGCGCAGGAATGGCAGCTCATCTTCCGGGAATGTGCGCAGCGATCTTTCCGATGCCGGTGATCGGTATTCCGATGCATACAACCTCTCTGGGAGGAAGAGATTCCCTTTACTCAATCGTACAGATGCCAAGCGGTATCCCGGTTGCTACAGTAGCGATCAATGGTGGCGCCAATGCGGGACTTCTTGCTGCCAAGATCCTTGCAACTTCCGACGCAGAGCTTCTTTCCAGACTGAAAGCCTACAGTCAGGATCTGAAGGAGCAGGTTGAGAAGAAAGACGCAAGGCTTCAGGAAGTTGGATACAAAAATTACTAAATAAATCTTTTACCATAAAAATAAAAAGGTGTTGTCATAAGGAGGACATTATGGATTACAAGACTTCAGGCGTAGATATTGAGGCAGGATACAAATCAGTAGAGCTGATGAAAAAGCACATTGCCAAGACAATGAGACCGGAGGTACTTGGAGGAATCGGTGGATTCTCAGGTGCATTTTCCATGGAGAAATTCAAAGATATGGAAGAGCCTACTCTGGTTTCCGGAACAGACGGATGTGGAACCAAGGTTAAGGTAGCCATGGTTATGGACAAGCATGATACCATCGGAATCGATGCTGTAGCCATGTGTGTAAATGATATTGCATGTGCAGGCGGCGAGCCATTGTTTTTCCTGGACTACATTGCTTGCGGCAAAAATTATCCTGAAAAGATCGCAGAGATCGTAAAAGGTGTTGCAGAGGGCTGTGTACAGTCTGAGGCAGCTCTGATCGGTGGTGAGACAGCAGAGCATCCTGGACTTATGCCGGAAGATGAGTACGACCTTGCCGGATTTGCAGTAGGAGTCGTTGACAAAAAAGATCTTCTTACAGGAGAGGCCCTGAAACCAGGAGATGTCCTGATCGGTATGGCTTCCACAGGAGTTCACAGCAATGGATTTTCTCTTGTACGTAAAGTATTTGACATGACAAAAGAGTCTCTGGATACTTATTATGAAGAGCTTGGAACAACTCTGGGAGAGGCACTGATCGCACCGACCAGAATCTATGTAAAAGCGCTGAAGAGCATCCGAGAGTCTGGCGTGAAGATCCATGCATGCAGCCATATCACAGGTGGTGGATTTTATGAGAATATCCCGCGTATGCTGAAAGAGGGAACCAGAGCTGTTGTCAAAAAAGACAGCTATCCGGTACTTCCGATCTTCAAGCTCCTTGCTGAAAAAGGAAATATTGATGAGCATATGATGTATAATACATATAATATGGGTCTTGGAATGATCCTGGCAGTAGATCCTGCAGATGTTGACAAAACAATGGAAGCTATCCGCAAAACCGGCGATAAGCATATGTGGTAGGATCCATTGAAGAGGGAGAAAAGGGAGTGACCTTATGTTAAAGATCGGTGTTCTTGTTTCCGGTGGGGGAACGAATCTTCAGGCGATCCTGGATGCTATTGATGCAGGAGAGATCACAAATGCAAAAGTGGATATTGTGATCAGTAATAATGCCTCCGCTTATGCTCTGGAAAGAGCCAGAAAGCATGATATAGAGGCGGTATGCATCGCACCGAAAGACTATCCGGACCGAGAAGCTTTCCATAAAGCATTACTGGCGAAGCTTCAGGAAAAAGAGGTGGATCTGATCGTTCTTGCAGGATATCTGGTTGCGATCCCTCCGATGATGGTGGAAGCGTATCCCAACAAGATCATCAATATCCATCCATCTCTGATCCCGTCTTTCTGCGGAAAAGGTTTTTATGACTTAAGGTCCATGATGCAGTTCTTGCAAGAGGCGTGAAAGTAACAGGCGCTACGGTTCATTTCGTAGATGCCGGAACGGATACAGGTCCGATCATTCTTCAGAAAGCAGTAAAGGTAAAAGACGGAGATACATCCAAGGAGCTTCAGAGACGTGTAATGGAAAAAGCAGAGTGGAAGATCCTTCCGGAAGCAATCAATCTTATCGCCAATGACAAGATCACAGTGACAGATGGAATTGTTTCTTTAAAGTAATCAGCAGACAGATGAAACAAAGGAGTAAACAGATGAAAGTATTAATCGTAGGAAGCGGCGGAAGAGAACATGCAATTGCATGGAGTGTTGCAAAAAGCCCGAAAGTTGACAAGATCTACTGCGCACCTGGAAATGCAGGAATCGCAGAGTATGCGGAATGTGCAGATATCGGAGCAATGGAATTTGAAAAACTGGCAGCCTTTGCCAAAGAAAAAGAGATCGATCTTACTATCGTGGGAATGGATGATCCTCTTGTGGGCGGAATCGTAGATGTATTTGAGGCAGAGGGACTGCGTGTGTTCGGACCGCGCAAAAATGCTGCTATTCTGGAAGGCTCCAAGGCTTTTTCCAAGGATCTTATGAAAAAATACGACATTCCTACAGCTGCTTATGAGAATTTTGATGATCCGGAAAAAGCTCTGGAATATTTAAGGACCGAGGCAAAATTCCCGATCGTTTTGAAGGCAGATGGTCTTGCTCTTGGAAAAGGAGTTCTGATCTGTCAGGATCTTGCAGAGGCAGAAGCTGGCGTAAAAGAGATCATGGAAGACAAAAAATTCGGAAATGCCGGAAATACCATGGTAATTGAAGAATTTATGACTGGCCGTGAGGTTTCCGTACTTTCTTTTGTAGATGGAAAGACGATCCGTACCATGACATCCGCGCAGGATCACAAGCGTGCGAAGGATGGGGATCAGGGACTGAATACAGGCGGAATGGGAACATTTTCTCCAAGTCCGTTCTATACTCCGGAAGTAGATGAATTCTGTAAGAAATATGTTTATCAGAAAACAGTAGATGCATGGCAGCAGAGGGACGTCCGTTTAAGGGAATCATTTTCTTCGGACTGATGCTTACTGCAGATGGCCCGAAGGTTCTGGAATATAATGCAAGATTTGGGGATCCGGAGGCACAGGTTGTTCTTCCGCGTATGGAGAATGATATCATTGAAGTAATGGAAGCCTGTGTAGACGGCAAACTTGATCAGATCGATCTGAAATTTGAGGACAATGCAGCAGTTTGTGTTGTTCTTGCAAGTGATGGATATCCGGTAAAATACGAAAAAGGTATCCCGATCCATGGATTTGAGAATTTTAAGGACAAAGACGGATACTACTGTTTCCATGCGGGAACCAAATTTAAAGATGGAGAAATCGTTACGAACGGTGGGCGTGTTCTTGGCATCACTGCCAAAGGAGAGACATTAAAAGAAGCCAGAAAGAATGCATATGCTGCTACAGAGTGGATCAGCTTTGCAAATAAGTATATGCGTCACGATATCGGAAAAGCTATCGACGAGGCTTAAGTTGGTCATTTTTCACAGGCACAGCTTGACGAAAACAGGGATTTCATTGTACAATAGTAACAACTATGAAACACAGTGAGTAGTTACGAACATGAAAAGCTGGATGCTGACAGGGCACAACAGGAACCAACCATTTTCCTTGATGAGGTGTCGCATCCAAGTGATGAGGCAGAGAGGACAGAAAAATGGGAATCAGTGTAGAAGAAGCAATCCATGAGCTCAGAAACAGGGAGGAAGTATTTGTTGCATATTCACAGGCAACCAGACTTCCATATGTGACCTGTGATGAAGAAACATTTAATGACCAGGCAAGGATTTTTGCCACAGAAGAAGAGATCAAAGAATATGGTAAACAGCTCCTTGAGGATAAGATCCTTCTTATGGGCATGAAATATGAGAAAAAAGACTATCCAAGACTGTATGGTAGCTGTACGCGATCGGAGTGAACAGTGTGATCTGGATCGACGGAGAAGAGAAGATCGAGATTGAGATCGGAAAGATCGCAAACCAGAGAGATATGAGTAAGATCGAGCCGTCAAAGAGACCGCTTCTGAATCCTTCGCTTGAACTTTCCGGAATCTATTTTATGCAAGAATTGCGTCGTCCGGTAAAACAGGAAGAGCACAAAAATATCCGTGAGCTGGAAGAAGAGCTGATAGCTAACCTGCGTAAGGCAGAATTCCTGATCGCGATCAATGCAGAGCAGGAAGAAGATGGAAAGCTCCATATTCCGTATCTGAAAAATAAAGAGGATAAGATCATGCAGCCTGTGTTTACAGATGTTATGGAATTTGAGAAATTTGGAAGAGGCAAGAATCTCCGTGTTGCGAAAGTGACTATAGACAAACTTCCGAGCCTGATGATTCCGCAGGCAAACGCTTATGTGGTAAATCCAATGGGATTTAATCTGGTTCTTAACAAAGAACAGATAGAGAAGATTGCAGGGATCAGTAAATAAAAACAAAAATCACAGCAGGCTGCCAGGATGAAACTGTGCAGCCTTTTGCTGTTGTAGAGGAGAGATTACCCTATGGTGATAGAAATCGATTTTAACAGTGATGAGGCAATCTATATGCAGATCACCAATCAGATCATAATGGGGATCGCTACATCAAGGCTTCATGAAGGGGATACTCTGCCTTCTGTACGGCAGCTTGCAAGCATTGCAGGAATCAATATGCATACTGTGAATAAGGCATATGCGCTGCTTCGTCAGGAAGGCTTTGTGACTATTGACAGGCGAAAGGGAGCGGTGATCTCCATAGATGCAGATAAGGTCAGAGCACTGGAAGAAATGAAACAGAATCTGACAGTAGCAATGGCATGGGGATGCTGTAAAAATGTAACAAGAGAAGAAGTCCATCAGCTGGTGGACGAGATTTTTGACGAGTATGACACAGACAGATAGGAGGAGACATCATGCAGGAACGATATACAAAACAGGCAGAGAATGTTCTTGCTCTGGCAAAAGAGGCAGCCAGCTCCTGCGGACATAGTTATATCGGCACGGAGCATCTGCTGGTCGGGCTTGTAGAAGAAAAGGAGGGCACAGCAGGAAGAGTTCTGGAGGAGTTTGGGATCCAGGCTGATAAAGCGATGGCTCTGATCGATAAACTGATCGCACCTCCGGGAAATACGGCTGTTTCACAGAGACCGGGATTCAGTCCGAGAACCAGAAGAGTTCTGGAGGGTGCATATGCAGAAGCAGAATCCATGCGTTTTGAGGAAGTCGGGACAGAACATATTCTGCTGGCAATGTTGAAAGAAACAGACTGTGTGGGTACCAGACTGCTGTACACAATGGGTGCCAATATCCAGAAGCTTTATGCGGCAGTGCTGACAGCTATGGGAATGGACAGCGATGCCATTGCGGAAGAATTCCAGGCTGTAAAAGCTTCAAAGGGAAGAAACAGCAGTGTAACACCAACTCTGGATCAGTATAGCCGAGATCTGACGGCCATGGCAGAAGAAGGTAAGCTGGATCCTGTAGTGGGAAGGGATAAAGAGATTGCCAGACTGATCCAGATCCTGAGCAGAAGAACAAAGAACAATCCCTGCCTGACTGGAGAGCCGGGAGTAGGAAAAACGGCTATCGTAGAGGGACTTGCACAGCGGATCGTCACAGGAATGGTACCGGATACTGTGAAGGATAAGCGGGTTGTAGTTCTGGATCTTTCCGGAATGGTCGCAGGAAGTAAATATCGCGGTGAGTTTGAAGAACGTATCCGAAATGTGATCGATGAGGTAAGCGAACAGCAGGGAATATTGCTCTTTATTGATGAGATCCATACGATCATCGGAGCAGGTGGAGCGGAAGGGGCACTGGATGCTTCCAATATCCTGAAACCGTCTCTTTCCCGTGGAGAGATCCAGCTGATCGGAGCAACGACACTGGAAGAATATCGGAAATACATTGAAAAGGATGCAGCGCTTGAACGGCGTTTTCAGCTATCATCGTGGAAGAGCTACAGAAGAGGAGGCTGTTGAAATCCTGAAGGGGCTGCGCCCATATTATGAAAAACATCATGGTGTAGAGATTCTGGATGAGGCCCTTGAGGCGGCTGTAAAAATGTCCGTTCGTTATATCAATGACCGGTTTCTTCCGGATAAGCCATTGACATTATTGATGAGGCAGCGTCGAAAGTACAACTGGCGGGATATCGTCCGTCTCCGAAAGCAGAAGCACTGGAAAGAGAGATCCACGATATTCTGAAACAAAAAGAACAGGCAGTCATAAATGCAGATCTTGAAGGTGCAAAAGCAGCACAGGCAAAGCAGAATGAGGCGGAAGCAGAATTGGAAAAGATCCGAAGAAAGGCGGAGCGGAAAAATCGGAAAAATCCACTTACAGTTGATGAAGAGGCAGTTGCCGGTATTGTGTCTGACTGGACAAAAATACCTGTACAGCGTCTGACAGAGGGGGAATCCCGTAGGCTTGCAAATTTGGAAAAGGTTCTGAAAAAACGTGTGATCGGACAGGATGAGGCAGTTTCTGCAGTTGCCCGTGCGGTAAAAAGGGGAAGAGTAGGATTAAAGGATCCCGCAAGGCCTATAGGTTCTTTCTTATTCCTGGGACCTACCGGAGTGGGAAAAACGGAGCTTTCCAAAGCGCTGGCGGAAGCTGTATTTGGAAGTGAGCAGGCAATGATCCGTGTAGATATGTCCGAATATATGGAAAAACATAGTGTTTCTAAAATGATCGGATCGCCGCCCGGATATGTAGGCTATGAAGAAGGTGGACAGCTCAGCGAAAAAGTGCGCAGAAATCCATACAGTGTCATTCTTTTTGACGAGATTGAAAAGGCTCATCCGGATGTGTTTAATATTCTTCTGCAGGTACTTGATGATGGTCATATTACAGATGCTCAAGGCAGAAAAGTGGATTTTAAGCAGACGATCATTATCATGACTTCCAACGCAGGTGCGCAGATGATCATGGAACCGAAACATCTTGGATTTATGTCCGGAGATACGGAAAAGCGTGATTATGAACGTATGAAGTCCGGAGTGATGGAAGAAGTGCGGCGGATGTTTAAACCGGAATTTCTGAACCGGATCGATGAGATCATGGTATTCCATTCTCTGAATAAAGAAAATATCAGGAAGATCGTTACTATTCTTTTGAAAAACCTGGAAAAACGCTGTCAGGAACAGCTGGATATCATACTGAAAGTTACCGGGGCAGCTAAAGATCTTATCGCAGATGCAGGCTTTGACAGTAAATACGGTGCAAGACCGCTGCGTCGTGCGATCCAGACAAAGATTGAGGATGAGATGGCAACAGAAATCCTTGAAGGTCGGATCAAAGCAGGTGATACCGTACAGGCGAAGGTCAAAGACAAGAAAATCTGCTTTGAAGTAAAAGATGCGGAGAAAGCGTAAGAATTTTATTACTTTCTATAGCCAAAAAAACAGAAATAAGTTATAATTAACAAAATTAAAACTATACAACGAAAGATTCAGGAGGACATAAGATCATGGCAGTGGTACAGGAATTGATCCGCACAGAAGATAATGGGACTATCAGTTTTGGAGATTATGAATTAAATCAGAAATCCAAATGTCGGATTATCAGTATCAGGGAGATATGTATAAAGTAAAAACATATAAGGAGATCACCAAACTTGAGCGTAATGGAATGTTCGTATATGAGTCTGTTCCGGGAACCAGTGTGTTCCATCTTCAGCAGGATGGAACAGCAATGAGTTTTGAGGTTCAGGGCTTTGAGGATTCTCAGATTACTGTTGAACTGGAAGCTGAGACAGAGTATCAGGTATTTATTGATGATGTAAGTACAGGTACAATGACCACAAACCTGGGCGGCAAGCTTTCTTTCAGTGTTGAACTGGATGCGAACACCAAAGCAGAAGTTAAAATTGTAAAATGCTAAAAAATAAAAAAACGGTTTATTTCTGTCAGGAATGCGGGTATGAATCAGCCAAGTGGATGGGGCAGTGCCCGGCATGCAAGGCATGGAATACTTTTGTGGAGGAAACGGTTTCTTCCAAAAAAATCTTCCTCAGGGAGTATTAAAACTACACAAAAGAAAACGGAGCCTGTAGTTCTGAAAGATATCAGTCTTTCTTCAGATGAACGTCAGAGCTGCGGAATCGGTGAACTTGACAGGGTGCTGGGAGGCGGAATCGTCCCCGGCTCCCTTGTTTTGGTAGGTGGAGATCCTGGTATTGGCAAGTCTACATTGTTGTTGCAGGTGTGCAGAAATTTATCTTCACAGGGGATTTCTGTTTTGTATATTTCTGGTGAGGAGTCTCTCAGACAGATCAAGCTCCGGGCAGATCGGCTTGGAACGTTTAATGATAAATTGAAACTGCTCTGTGAGACGAATCTTGAAAATATCCGGGAGATCATTGAGCGGACGAAACCAGATGTAGCTGTTGTGGATTCTATCCAGACGATGTTTCATGAAGATATTTCGTCTGCACCGGGAAGTGTTTCTCAGGTGAGGGAATCTACCAATGTACTGATGCAGATCGCTAAGGGTATGGGTGTGTCCATTTTTATCGTGGGTCATGTGACCAAGGAGGGAAATGTGGCAGGTCCTCGTGTACTGGAGCATATGGTAGATACTGTGCTTTACTTTGAGGGAGACAGGCATGCTTCTTACCGGATCCTGCGTGCGGTGAAAAATCGTTTTGGTTCTACCAATGAAATTGGTGTTTTTGAGATGCAGAATTCCGGACTTGAAGAAGTGAAGAATCCTTCTGAGTTCCTTTTGAATGGAAGACCGGAGAATGCTTCGGGGTCTGTTGTTGCATGTTCTATGGAGGGGACGAGACCGATTTTGGTGGAGATCCAGGCTCTGGTGTGTCAGAGTAATTTTGGAATTCCGAGAAGAACAGCAGTTGGTACGGATTTTAATCGTGTGAATCTTTTGATGGCGGTTCTGGAGAAGAAGGCGGGAGTTCATCTTGCTGCTTCGGATGCTTATGTGAATATTGCGGGTGGCATGAAGATGACAGAGCGGCGATCGATCTGGGGATTTGTCTTGCTATTATTTCCAGTGCGAAGGAGATCGTGATCCCGGATTCTGTGATGGCGTTTGGTGAAATTGGTCTGAGTGGCGAGGTTCGTGCAGTGAGTATGGCCGGACAGCGTGTGCAGGAAGCGAAAAAGCTTGGGTTTGAGACGGTGATACTTCCTGAGGTGAACCGGACGGCTACAGAGAGTATTAAAGGAATTAAATTGGTTTATGTGGCTGGGATCCGGGATGCGATTTCTTTTATCAGAGGGTTGTGAGTTTCTGGCAGGTTATTTTGAATAGGATCATGTGGTCAGCCGCTGTATGGTTTGTACGGCGGCTGTGTTTGGGTTAATAGATAAAAAAACATAGATGATAGTAAGGGAAAGGCTGGTGTTGGTTATGGGTATTGGTAATATTGGAAATATTGGAAATATGATGAAGGTTATGAATGCATGGAATACATTTAAACAGAATCATCCGAAGTTTCCGGCATTTTGTAGTGCGGTTTCCCGGCGTGGGATTCGTGAGGGGAGCATTCTTGAGGTGACGTATATTAGCCTGAGGGTGAGAAGCTGACTACGAATATTAAAGTGCAGGCCAGCGATCTTGAGTTGCTGAGAGAACTTTCTGGTGGTAATTGAGTTGAGCAGATAGCGAATGTTGATTATATATTGTATATGTCTGTTTGACGGGTATTTTGGTTCCGGTGTCTGGCAGTGTTGGAACTGCCGGGTGCCGTTTTTTTTGTTGGGATGGAGAGGGACGCCAGAGGGAGGTGGCATCGGTCCGGGGAGTGTGCAGTCGGTGGGGTTTTGAGGTTTTGTGGGTGGATGTGGTTGAGGGACGCCAGAGGAAGGTGGCATCGCTCCGGGCAGGGACTCCGTCGGGGGATACTACTAGGCTCCGTGAGACGGCTAAAAGCATTGCGCAGGGCCAGAACTCGCCTCCGGCTCAGACAGCAGACCCTGCCGCAATAACGCCGTCTCCCGCAGCCCAAGTAGTAATCACCCCTCCTCCGCAGCAGCCCGGCCCGATGCCACCTTCCTCTGGCTGACGCTTCCAACCGACAGGAAAAAACATGCGGGGGATGGAAGCGGACTGGGCGTCCTGTCCTGAAATGTCAGACTGGTACAGAATATTCCTATAAGTATCGAAGAATACAGAAACGGGATCGGCACAGCGTATCACCATAAATATCGAAGAATACAGGGACCAGATCGCAGATCGGCACAGCGTACCACCATAAGTACCGAAGAATACAGAAACCAGATCGGCACAACGTTCCACATCCAATACCGAAGCATACAGACAAAAGTCAACAACGCAGTACATACAACAACGCAGAACTCCTTCCGTGCCCAAGAGGGTGGGGGTGCAGGGGGAGGGCCTCGGGCTACGGAACTCTGAGATGGCCTTCCCCCTGCATATTCCCGCATTGAAAATGCCAGAATGATTGTTACTTTACCGTAAATCTGCAAAACTGCGCACAGCCTGTACTCTGTTTCTGTTCAGAGTGTACATACATTCCCACTGTACAGCCGGTAAAACCGCCTGACGCTTCTGTACACATAT
>ENA-OQHY01000619-OQHY01000619.1-human-gut-metagenome-genome-assembly--contig:-NODE-619-length-19517-cov-1.778185_pt1 | contig 19517 bp, 25 predicted proteins | sample MGYA00242570_ERZ504733 | MGnify/ENA primary metagenome ERZ504733 (study PRJEB26092, sample SAMD00036219) | human gut metagenome | host: Homo sapiens | study: EMG produced TPA metagenomics assembly of... | reverse complement strand
GCATCTGGTAGAATCAGATGCAGCAGTCATGAACTCCTGCGAAGAAGAAATCACGAAGCTGGAGAGTCAGATCCAGGATACCGATGCGAAGCTGGAGGCAATCACTACCTATCATTGTTCCCAACGCGTTGAAAAGTGACAAACTGTTTCTCTCCTTGTCATCCGCGCTCATGACCGGGAGCAAACTGTTCTTGGAGATATCCATAATATCAAACGTCCAGCCCAGCAGCAGATACGTCACATACACAATCACATATTTTCCGACCGGAATCCAGACTGCGCCAAACCACAGTAAAATATAATTTATAACACAGATGATTGTTCCCAGAATAATCATAGGGCGAAATTTTCCCATTTTTGTTACCGGAAATTTGTCCAGAAAATATCCCATAATCGGGTCGCTGATTCCATCCACCACCTTGGATATTAAAAACAGGGTCGCCAGTGCTGCCGGTTCCAGACCAACCACATTCGTATAGTAAATCATAAAGAATCCTGACAATAATCCCATCAGTGGAATATTTCCCGCACATACCATAAATAAGTCCCATTTTTTCCACGATACTAACCTTTTGTTTTTACTCTTCTCACTCATTTGTTCTCTCCTCGTTAATATTGTGATAATGCTGTATTCAACATCTCTGTCTGCCTTCATCCATCGGTCCGGAAAACATCTCCGCCACCTGTCGAAACGACATCCATAGACCGCATCCGGTATCATATCCACCTCGGTCATCGTCGACAAAAATGCCCGTATCTGCGGATGGTTCAGCAAATCTTCCAGCTTTGACTCCACGCTGTATATTTTCTTTAACTTCTCAGTTGCCTCATATACGACTTCATAGTTTCCTGCAGTGATATAACAAATACCGTTCACCACTGTTGCGAATAGTGGATTTGTCTTATCTTCAAACAGAATCTCCGGAGCATGCGGCAATCGCACCTCGCCTTCTCCGCCAAACGGAATCGTAATTTTGATTCTAATCCTGTTATCCTCCATAATTTCCCAGCTGCATGCATACTGTCCGACGGCCGAATCATACACTGCCTCTGCCCTTCTCAAATCATAATGGACATTCGGACAAATTGCAATCCTTCTTCCTCCCGGAGATTCTTCCAAAAGATGGATTCCTCCACATGGCGGAACATCCATTCCAGAATCGCCCCGTAAGAATAATGGTTGAGACTGTTCATTCCGGTACTGGATATCTTACCGTCTTCATCCAGTGAATTCCATCGTTCCCAGACTGTGGTGGCTCCCAGTTTCACTTCGTGCAGCCACCCCGGATACTCCTCGTTCAAAAGCAGGCGGTAGCGGTATCCGTCATTCCGTTATCGGTCAACACATTGCACAAAAGAGAGGTTCCCACAAATCCGGTATTCAATTTGTTTCTGCTCTCGCGGAAAAGTTTCTTTAACATCTCTCTGGTCAGCTCTTCGTCCTCTGACAAATGATATTTCAGAGCCAGCAGAAGACCCGTCTGTGTCTTTTCCGCGCATCTTCCGTCGGGGTAAAATATTCTTCTTTTACCACACGCCATTGTTTTTCGGCGATTTCCCGATATTGTTTTTCCTCTTCCTTTCGCCCGAGAACCGCCGCTGCCTTCGCTGTAAGCTCCGCGCTTGCCGCATAATAAATATCCGCAATATAGCCTTCATCGGTCGCTCCGTATACATTTCCCGCCGCGGCTCCCACCCGGTCAAGCGCCAGCCAGTCTCCGTAATGGAAGGAATGTCTCCATCCGTGGTGCTCTCCGTCCACCTTACGGATATAGTCCACCCAAGCCTTCATACTGTCAAACTGCTGTTCCAATATGGCAGCATCCCCGCTGAACAGATAGACATTCCACGGAACGATACAGGCCGCATCGCCCCATGCACAGGAACATTTCGACGGACCGAAGGTCGGCACCACCTCCGGAACCATCCCTCCGGCAATCAGCTGTTCCTTATACAAATCGTACAGATATTTTCTGTAAAATGCATAGGTATCCGCCAGATAACATGCCGTACCCGAAAACACCTGTGTGTCGCCTGTCCATCCATGCGTCATCTCTCTGCGGACAGTCTGTCGGCACATCTAAGAAATTATCCTTCATGCCCCATTCCACATTGGAAATCAACTGATTTACCAGTTCATTTCCTGTCTGTATACTACCGGTACCTTCGTAATCACTGTAGAGTGCCATTCCCGTAAAATCTTCACAGGAGACATTGGTTACCCCGCTGATTTTTACATACCGGTATCCGTAAAATGTAAAATGCGGAACAATGTCTTTTTCTTCCCCGTCAGAGATATACACATATTCCGACAAAGCGGTTCTTAAGTTTTCGTTATAAAAACATCCGTCCTGCAGGATTTCGCCTGTCTGGATTCTGATTTCTTTTCCTTTCGGCTCATGGACATGAAGTTTGAAAATCCCGGTAATCTCCTGCCCTAAGTCAAACACCCATTCATCCTTCGGGGTGTGAATCAGTTCCTTCGGTGTAAACTGTTCATGCACAGTCACCGGAAGGGACAGCCGCTCCGTCAGTCGCCCCTGCGGCGCCTCCGCAAGCTGCGCGCTGACAGGTTCGACAGGTTCCAAGGTATCATCCCGTTTCTCCCCGTCATATATATTGGAAAAAAACAGATTGCTCCTTGTCACTTCCCATGTGTCATCCGTGCCGATTATCTCTTGTGTGCCATCCTCATATTCCAGATGCACCTCTACCAGCAGTTTCCACTCGTCGCCGTAAAATCCTTTCTGTCTGTCTCGATTGAGCCGAACCTCCTTGTACCACCCATTCCCCAAAAGAACGGACAACACACCTTCGCGCTGCATCTGCGCGGTCACATCATACGTCTGATACTGTAACCACTGATTGTAGTTATTGCAGTACGGGGTCAGATATTCTTCCCCAATTTTCGCGGATTTTAAAATATCTGTTTCGGTTTTCTCTCCATCCGTAAAATATGCCTCATAAAGCCCCAGTCCGCAGAGATAGAGACGGGCTTTTTTTACCTTCCACGGGGAATGATTCGCTTTGAGAAAATGGGATGGCGTTCCATCCTGCTGTCGCAGGTAATCCATTTTCCCACCCACGGCTCGTCCCTCTTTGCCGTCTCAAAGAACTGTACGTCGGACTCCAGCACTTCGTCTGCGTCCGTAGTAACGATTACCTTCCAGTAATATCTGGTACAAGGCTCCAGATTCATCTCCGCTTTTACAGCCAGACTGTCGAGCTTTGCCTCCCCGGTGTCCCAAAGAACATCCGCGAAGGTTTCATCCTTTGCCACAAGGATTCTGGCACATCTCTGGTTCTTTCCCCTGCATTCTCTGACCTTCCACGAAAAAACCACCGGATTCAGTAAAAATCCCACCGGATTCGTGATATGATTTGTTTTTGCTGCGTAAATCTGATTCATATTGCCGTTTTCTAAGCTCCTTCCTTTTTTCATTGTGTACACTGTAATTCGAGTATAATGGATTTGCCTCATAAAATCATTTACGGAATTTCATCATTTTACCTACCAAGCTTAAGATTTCAGCTCTTTGTTTACCTGTAAATCAATTCTTTCAACACAATCTCTTCTGCCATATTACGAATACCATTTACCGCTACCTCATCCTCAATTATCCTATTGTGCAAGTAAACAATTCAGCTGCCCGATCAGCTGTTCCACCTGCTCTCCCGGCATCTGCCCCAGCAGAGATTTCAGCGGCATTTCCCGGATAACTTGCTCTCCCAGCTTCTTGTATTCGTCACTCATCCTTCTGCTGATGCGGCCGCTGCTGCCAAAGGCGCCAGCAGTTCCGTAATAACGGGAGCGGTTTTCGTATGATCCAATAATTCTCCGAACGTTGTTGTGAAATCTACGCGAAGGGGCAATTTTTTCTTTATTTCAAACACAACATCAGCATGTAAGCGGATGTCATCAGAAGCATGGCCGATCAGGATCCGATATGTTCCGGATGGCGCATACCAGTCCCCAAGACGTTCTTCATAATAGGATAGATTCCTCGCCGAAATTTCCATCGACACCGTTTTCTCCTCTCCCGGCAGGAGATGAACTTTGGCAAATCCTTTCAATTCCTTGACCGGTCTCTCCGATATGCCGCACAGGTCAGCCACGTACAACTGTACGACTTCTTTTCCTTCTGTCTTTCCTGAATTTTTCACCTTGAGAGAGACTGTCAGTATATCCTCATCCGTCATTTGAGCCGATGACAAAGTCAGGTCCCCATAAGTAAATTCCGTGTAAGACAGCCCATGTCCGAATGCATACCGCACCGGAACCTTCTTTGTATCATAATAACGGTATCCGACAAAGATATCCTCGCCATATAACACCCGCTTTCCATTTCCCGGAAAATGAAGGAAGCTCGGATTATCTTCCAGCCGGTACGGGAATGTCTCTGCCAGCCTGCCGGACGGATTTGCTTCCCCGAATAACAGCCGGTCGCAGGCTTCGCCAACGCCCTGACCTCCTAGATACATTTCAAGGATCGCGCTTACCCGGTCTGCCATGGCAGTTCTACCGGACTTCCATTGTGGAGTACCACTACAACATTAGGCTGTACTTTCAACACTTCTTCGATCAGCCGGTCCTGGCATTTTGGCAGCTTCATGGATGTTCTGTCATACCCTTCCGACTCAAATATCTCAGGCAGCCCGGCAAAGATTACCGCGACGTCTGCTTCTGCAGCAGTCCGAAGCGCTTTTTCCAGCTCTTGTTCCGTCATCGAGTCATTTTCGTTAGAAAAATCCTTTTGCATAAGTCACGCTACGCCCTTTTTCTCCGGCAGCATCCAATGCCGAAACAACCCTGAACGGATTGATATGGCTGGAGCCGCCGCCCTGATACCGCGGCTTTTCGGCAAATTCCCCTATATAGGCAACCTTTCTGTCTGTATTCAGCGGAAGTATACCGTTATTTTCCAGCAGGACCGCACATTCCGTCTCAATATCAGCTGCTTTTTTATGATCTGTTTCCTTATCAGATATATCTTCCGGACGATGCTGCTCTTCACCGGCAAACACAACATTCAATACCCGCTCCACCGCTTCATCCAGCACAGCTTCGTCCAGTCTTCCCTCCTGTACTGCTTTCACAATCTGTCTGTCATTGTATCCTCCGGAATAAGGCATCTCCAGATCCAGTCCGGCCTGCAGTCCTTTCACACGGTTATTTACAGCGCCCCAGTCACTGACGACGCAGCCTTTGTATCCCCATTCTTTTCTCAGGATATCTGTCAGAAGATATCTGTTTTCCGAAGCATATTCTCCATTTATTTTGTTGTAGCTACACATGACGGTTCTTGGAGCTGATTCTTTCACCGCTTCCTCAAACGCAGGCAGGTAGATTTCCCTGAGCGCACGTTCTGACACTTCGGAAGATATCGTCATACGGAGTGTTTCCTGGTTATTCAGTGCGAAGTGCTTAATGCTTGTCCCCACGCCCTGACTCTGTACTCCGCGGATATATGCCGATGCCATCCTACCTGCCAGATATGGATCCTCCGACAGATACTCAAAGTTCCGCCCACATAACGGGCTCCTTTTAATATTCACCGCCGGGCCAAGCAGTATGCTTACATTCTCGGCCTGACACTCCGCTCCCAGCGTCTCTCCCATCCGTTCCATCAGGTCAACATCAAAGCTGGAGGCTGTTGCACAGGCTGCCGGGAAACAAACGGCCTTCACACTTTCATTCAATCCCAGATGATCCGTTTCCCCTTCCTGCTTTCTCAGTCCGTGAGGGCCGTCCACCATCATAACTGACGGAATGTTCAGTCGTTTGATTTCTTTCGTATGCCAGTTATCAGCGCCCGAGCAGAGACTTGCCTTCTCTTCCAGCGTCATTTTTGAATCAGTTCCTTTATTCTGTCCATCGCAAAAGTCCTCCTTTCTTTTCTTAATACTGATTGATCATCTGTGCCTCTGCTTCTTCACGGCTGATCTCACCATTATTGCATTTTGCCATCAGCTGGACATCATGGTCATTAAGCTTGTAAAGACGAAGTATAAGCAGAGTGCAAATACCCCCGATAATGCTGCCAAGACAGCTGAATGTCCATAATTTATCGGCAAATCCTGCCGCCTGAACAACGCCTTCTCCCTCTCGGAAGCCGATTATAGTTAACGCAAACACACTGACTGCTGTTGCGATCGCTCCACTTAATTTTGTAAAAAAATGTCTGCGCCGCAAACGTTACACCACGCATTTTTAATCCTGTCTTGTACTGTCCATACTCGTAGCAGTCCGGCGTAACTGATACTGCAGTATAACTGCTATTCCCAGCGGAATTCCTCCTAAGGCATTTAAAATCACATACACCATCATATTCTCATACCCGGCTATGAATCTTACAATTCCCAGAAGTAACGCGAAAATATATGAAATATAGAAGACTTTAAATTTATCATATTTTTTGCATAATTCTACTGCCATAACCGCACCGATTAAGGTCGGAATAATTACCGCCATCGAAACATATGAGGCAGCTTCTTCACCGCCAAGGCAGTACCGGCAACGTATAAGCCCAATTTGCACCAACATTAAGCAGGCTGCTGATGAGCGGAGCCGCAAAGAAAAGCAATAAATATTTGTTCTTCCGCAGACATTCTACCATATCTCGCAATGTATAACTTTCTTCTGCCCCGTCATTCTGGACTCTTTCTTTTTCAATTACTCTCTCCCTTGCGAACAGACAAATCGGAATCATCATAACACATGACAAAAGAGATAACACAATTACTGTTGTTGACCAGCCGCCTAACCGCTGCCGTACCAACGGCAGGGCAATTCCTGTAACAATACCTGCAAAAATAGCAAACAATCTTCCTATGCTGTTTAGTGAAACACGTTCCTTCTGGTCTATTGTCATCGTGGTAACAATACCAAAAATCGGTACATCGCAAAGGGTATAGGCTGTATCCCATAACATATAAGCAAGTGTTGCCCATATGATTTTAGCCGTCATGGAAATCCCGGTAGGTATTATAAAAAGAAGAATAGTTGCCACCGGAATCGCTATGACAGATATTCGAAGCCACGGCAGGAATTTCCCTTTCTTAAAATTCACCTTATCCATGATCATACCGAAGATCGGATCGTTGATGGCATCCCACACTTTCGTGATAAGCGCCACGATCGCAACCAATGCTGCCGTTATGCCGATATCTGTAAAATATGTAGTCATATATCCTACCAGTCCATAGAATACATTCTGTCCCATAAAATACAAACCATAACTGATTTTTTCTCTTTTTGTAACTGAATTTTCCATTTCGTTATCCGTCCTTTCATTGTTTGATTCAATTATAAATAATTCCAAAGGGCAAATCACCAACGATATATAAGCAGTTTACCGACGAAACTTAATATAATAATCATCTTTCTAAAAACTGATATAAGTATTCTTCCATCTTAGGCGTCCACCATTCCAGATATCCTGCCTGCGTCGGATGAACCGGATCTGCCATATAAACTTCATATTCTTTTTCAGAAACGTCATTCATCTCCTCGTCATTCCAAAGTCGATCACGCCTATTCCATATTTATCCTGAAGCTCAAACAATACATCTACCATCTGCTGATACTGTTTACTGTCATATTTTGTTCCGGTATAAAAGATCACGGGACAATTCCATGTCTGCTTTGCATATACAATGATATATTCCATTGCTCCTGTTATCGTCTGTGTATCAAAATCCTCCAGATTTTCTGAACTGCTGATTTCTCCCATCGGCATTTCCTTCGACGCGTCATTCGTGGAAAGCTGACAGACAAATGCATCGAATTTCTCATCTGTACCGATATTATTTTCATCCTTTGGATATAAGACGTCTTTCCGTTATCCACTAAAGTAGTACCGCTTACAGCTTCTTTTACATACTCACAGCCATTTCTGTAAGAGATATAATCTGCGAAAGAAACATCCATTGAGTACAGACCTAAGGTTACAGATGATCCAAGGTAGCAGATACGCTTCCCTTCAAGAGGGCTGTTTTCTAACGGTTCTATATTTTCCAGACTGTATTTTTCTGCGTTTCCCGGCATTTTTTCAGTTTGTTCTTCCAGACAAAATCAAACGGTCCTCCACCGCCTGCTGCTCCTACTAAATATGTCAGGCCGATTCCCACAGCCAGAATCAGAATTAAAACGATACTTAAGATAATCTTCAATATTTTCTTTTTCATAATCCCTAACTCCTTATTATTTTCAACTTTCATATTAAGAGAACTAACCGTCTGTATTTACCGGTCAGTTCTCGCAAATACTGTCATTTTGTTTTCTTTGATTCTTTATTCAAACTGATACATTCCGCTTCCTACCTTGTATAATCTGCCATCCGGCATCTTTACAACGGCAGTCGTGTTGCAGGGGATTTTTACTTTCAGCTTAAATTTCCCTTCGTCCATACTCCACCTGACTGCGATTTCCCCGTACTCACTTATATAAGTACGTTTTACACTGGTAAACGCATTGTCCGGCTCCGGTGCGATTACAATCTCCTTAAATCCGGGAGCAGCCATATCAATGCCGCTTATCTTCCGGAACATCCAGTCGTCCACGCATCCAAAGGCATAGTGGTTCAGGCTTGTCATAACCGGAGACCCGTCCTCCTTGTAAGAAATGTAATTTTCCCAGATTGTTGTCGCTCCCTGCTTCACCTCATAAAGCCATGACGGGCACTTTGTCTGGAGCAGGATTTTATATGCCTTGTCCATCCTGCCGATCTTACAGAGCGCATCCAGCAGATACGGCGTCGTCAGGAACCCTGTATCCAGACAATCCCCGTTTTCTTCTATCTTGCGGATCAAATGTCCGGCGATACTTTTTTTCTTCCTTTCAGGAGCAAGATCAAATGCGATTGCCAGCACATAACTGCCCATAAAATCAAGAGGCATCTTCCCATCATCATCGATCAGTCCTTTTTGAATGGCAGATTTCATTCTGGACGCAATGTCATCATAGTATAATTCGTCTGATGTATGCCCGAGGAGTGCTGCCGTATCTGCCATGATCCGGCAGGAATTCCATCCAAAGATTGGCGCGCAGTATGTAGAAGTATTGACAGGTTTTGCAGCGCTTTGGTCTGCTCCGTTTACTGTCTGGCTCGGTATGAGCCACTCCCCGTACTGATGTCCTGTATTCCACAGATACTGGTCAATTTCTTTTGGATGTTTCATCTTGCCTCTACGCTTCTTTGCAGTGTTGATGATATAGTCGCACCACTTTTTCATTGTGTCATACTGCTCTCTCAGTATCCTGATATTTCCTGTAAGCTGATACATGCTCCACGGTACGATACAGGCGGCATCTCCCATCCTGCTTCTCCCACCGGTTCAAAATTGCGGTATACGATCCGATTCAGTTTCTCCAGTAATTCATAGATTCCGGTAAGGGGGATCACATTGGGGATTGCCCCATTTTTCTGCTGACTGAAGGTCATATTACGCAGCCATCTTGTCAGAAATGGGGTTACATTTCGTTGAGCATGGCTGTTCTTGCATAAATCTGGATATCTCCGGTCCATCCGCCTTTTTCTCTCTGCGGGCAGTCCGTGGGGATTGAAACAGATTCGACCGCTGAGACCATCTTGTATTTTCGTAAAGCCGGTTTATATCTTCGTTGGACGTCTCAAATGTTCCCAGATCCTCATTGTCAGAAGACAGGACAATCGCTGTGAAATCCTCCGGGCTCACCGGCTGATCGCATGTCACTCTCACATAGCGGAATCCATGATATGTAAAATGCGGTATGTATTCTGTGAATTTCCCGTTTGAGATATAAATATCACTTTGCTTGTGCCCTGTTTTCTCTGACATGAAAATATTGTTGAAATAGTTTCCATATTGATCAAGAGTTTCAAAATGATCTAATACCATTTTTGTTCCGGCCGGCAGTTTTGCTTTTTACCCGCAGAACACCTGCCAAGTTCTGTCCAAAGTCAATGATCGTCTCGCCTTTCGGGCTAACTGTCATTCCTACTGCCGGCACTTCTTTTACCGGGCGCACCGGTTCCCCGTACTGAGCCACCAGGTTCACGTAAATTTTTTTGCATAGGATACCTGCTTTCCAGCTGCTGTCATCGAATCCGCAGCAGTTCCAGTTTTCCTGTTCCATCCGTGCGTCATAGAGTTCACCTGCAAACAGATCTGATGAACGAATCGGACTTTCTGAAACTTCACCGTATCATCTGACAGCACCATTTCACTCGTTCCGTCTTCATAATCAATCTTTATCTGAAATAACACAGAATGTTCGGCTTTAAACTTCCTGCTTCTCGGTTTAAAGTTCGCGCTGTCATACCAGCCGTCCCCCACCAGCATTCCTATGACATTTCCTCCTCTCTCAAAAACGGGGTCACATCATAAGTCTGGTAGCACAGATATTTAGAATAGACGGTAAATTCCGGCGCAAACTCTCTGTCATCCGGACGCATTCCGTTCATGCTGAGCTGATATGCTCCGTGACAGGTGGCATAAACGCGCGCTCGTTTTATGCCGTCTCGTGCATCAAATTCTTTGCGAAAATATTCTGCCGGGTTCTGCCCGCCGGTTCCGGGTTTTACCTTTTTCATAGGAAACGGAGATTTCACCCACTCGGCCGTCCATTCTTTCTTCATAAATCCTGTCTCAAAGGATGAGGATGCCGCCGCCTTTTCTCCGTTATTAACTGTCACTTCCACTGTCCAGTTGTAGTCACTGAGACTTTGTAATGGTTTCCCGGAGTACTCCACAAAAATACTTTTATCACTTTCTACCATTCCAGAATCCCACATTACTTCGTCCATATTTTTCACTGTGATATGATAGGATGTCTGCATCACATTCTTTTCATCACTAGTGATTACCCATGAAAAATAAGGTGCTTCGTCCACGCATGGTCTATATTGACTGTTTACTTTAAGCCTTATAAGCTCCATAGCAACCCTCCTGATTAGAATTTTGCCAGTGCCGCATCCACATCTGCGCCTCATCTTTTTTTATCTCTCCTGCGAATGTTTTCGCGACATCTCTAAGCGAAAGCCATATGCAATATCGGGGATCATATCCACTTCCATCATTTGAGAAAGAAACGCGCGGATATCCGGATGGTTCAGCAGTTCTTCCATTGTCGAGTCTATGCTGTATTTCTTCTTTAAAGGCTGTGACGCCTCATAAGCGACTTCATATTCTCCGGCTCTCACACGGCAGATTCCATTTTCCACCTCTTCAAATAATGGATTTTCTTTATCTTCATATACAGATTCCGACGCATATGGAAGAACCACTTCTGCACTTCCGCCGAACGGAACCGTAACAGTGACCGTGATTTTATTATCCTCTGATATCTCCCAGCCGCACTGATAGCATCCGCTTGCCGAATCATAAACAGCTTTTACATATTTCAGTCCATTATTCACTTTCGGGCTGATCCGCATCACCCTGCCTCCCGGGTTCTGTTCCGTCACATCAATCCCGGCCGCATGACGGAAGATCCACTCCAATACAGCGCCGTAAGAATAATGATTTAGACTGTTCATCCCCGTGCTGGAGACATGTCCGCTCTCATCCAGTGAATTCCAACGCTCCCACACCGTTGTTGCTCCCAGCTTCACTTCATGGAGCCAGCCCGGGTATTCCTTATTCAGAAGCAGCCGGTATGCCGCGTCTGTCATTCCATGATCAGTCAGGACATTGCACAGAAGCGGGGTTCCTACAAACCCGGTATTTAATTTATTTTTATTATCCCTGAGAAGCTTTTGCAGCATCTGCTTTGTCAGTTCTTCATTTTCAGACAGATGATATTTCAGTGCAAGAATAAGCCCTGTCTGCGTCTTCACCGCACATCTGCCTGTAGCAGTAAAATATTCTTCTTTCACGACCTGCCACTGACGGTCTGCGATTTTCTGATACTCCTGTCTCGTTTCTTCCAGTCCAAGCACCTCTGCTGCTTTTGCAACAATCTGTGCACTTGCCGCGTAGTAGATGTCTGCAATGTATGCTTCATCAGTCGCTCCATACACGCTGTTCGCAGCGGCACCTGTACGGTCAAGAGCAAGCCAGTCACCATAATGGAAAACCTGTCTCCATCCATGATGGTCTCCATCAATTCTCCGGATATAATCGACCCACGCTTTCATGCTCTCAATTTGGTTTTCGAGTATTGTTTTGTCCCCGCTGAACAAATATACGTTCCAGGGGATGATACATGCGGCGTCTCCCCATGCGCAGGAACATTTTGTCGGTCCGAATGTGGGGACAATCTCCGGAACCATTCCGCCCGCCAGAAGCTGTTCCTGATACAGGTCGTATAAATATTTTCGGTAAAACGCATAGGTATCAGCCAGATAGCTTGCAGTCGCGGAAAATACCTGTGTATCTCCTGTCCAGCCCATCCTCTCATCTCTTTGGGGACAGTCTGTAGGCACATCCAGAAAGTTCCCTTTCATTCCCCATTCGATATTGGAAATCAGTTTATTCACAAGCTCACTGCCCGTTTCGACTGTACCGATACTCTCATAATCACTGTATAGCACAATTGCCATAAAGTCCTCGCATGACAGATTGGTAACACCACTGACTTTTACGTAACGGTATCCATAATAAGTAAAATGTGGAATAATCACCTTTTCCATACCATCGGAAACATAGACATACTCAGAAAGCGCAGTTCTTAAATTCTCGTTATAAAAGCATCCGTCCTGAAGTATTTCCCCTGTCTGTATCCTGATTATTGTCCCCGAGGTTCATTTACACGCAACTGGAAGATTCCTGTTATCTCCTGCCCCAAATCAAATACATCTTCCCCAGCAGGCGTATGGATCAGTTCTGCCGGCTTCATCTCCTCCTGTACCTTAACTGGAAGAGATAACCGTTCCATAAGCCGGCCTTTCGGAACCTTTGCGATCCGCGCAGGAGACTCCTCTACCGGCGGCAGCGTATCATCTCTTCTCTCACCGTCATAGATATTGGAAAAACCACAAATTGCTTCTTGTAACTGACCAGGTTTCATCAGAACTGATCACATCTTTCGTTCCGTCTTTGTACTCTATGTGAATCTCCGCAATCAGCTTCCACTCGTCACCGTAATATGCTTCCCGCTCCGGATCATTGAAACCGAACCTGCCTTTATACCAACCGTTTCCGAGAAGAACAGACAGCACACCTCCTCGTTCTGCCTGTTCTGTGATGTCATACGTCTGATACTGGATCCACCGGTCATAATTATTGCAGTACGGAGTCAGATACTCTTCACCGATTTTCTTAGGATTTTCTTTATTTTCCCCAAGAAAATATGCCTCATACAATCCCAGGCCGCAAATGTACAGTCTTGCGCTTTTCACTTCTTTTGCCGGACGAATCCTCTTTGAGAAAATCGGATGCCGTTCCTGACTGCTGTCACAGGTAATCCACCTGCCCGTCCACGGTTCATCCATTTTGGCGGTCTCAAAGAACTGCGTGTCTGATTCGATCACTTCCTCTGCATCTGTTGTCACAATAACTTTCCAGTAATATCTTGTATACGGCTGCGGTTCAAATTCCACTCTTGCAGAGAGACTGTCCAGCTCTGCCTCCCCCGTGTCGTGACAGATATCTGTAAAGGTTTTGTTCTTGCTGATCACAATCCTTGCATGTTTCTGTTCCTGTCCTCTGCCGCCTTTCACTTTCCATGAAAATACCAACGGTTTCAGATAAAACCCTAAAGGTTTGTGATATGATTTGTTTTTGCCGCATAAATCTTGCCCATAATTCTTCCTCATTTTCATGCTGATACTTTTTCATCCAATAATAAGCCAACCGTTCCTCCCACTACTGACACAGAGCATTTAACTCCACGATCATCTGCTCGATCGCTTCGCCCGGAATAACGCTTAAAAATGATTTCAGCGGCATCTGCGCAATAATTTCCGGAGTCACAAGCTGTACCTCCCCATCTTCTTTCTTAGGTTCTTCTCCCTGTGATATCCCCTCAAGATACTCCATCATTTTCCCTGCTGTCTTCGGGTGGTTCATCAATTCCCCCATTGTAGTGGTCATATCCACAGTGAACGGCAGCAGCACATCAGTAGTAAATGTAAGTTCTGCAGCCTCTCTGATCTCATCGCTGGCATGCCCGATCTGGATCTCATATGTACCTGACGGAGTGTACCAGTCGTGAATCTTTGTCTCGTAGTAAGCAAAATCTCTCGCGCAAAGTTCCATTGTAACCGTCTTCTTCTCACCCGGATTCAGAAATACTTTCGCAAACCCTTTTAGTTCTTTCACTGCTCTTGGCACCGTGCTGTCCTTGTCACTGACATAGAGTTGAACACTTCACTTCCTGCCCTCTTCCCTGTATTCTCCACATCAATGCTCACCTTCAGAATATCTCCATCTTTCATTTCCGCAGAAGAGAGTTTCATATTGCTGTAGCTGAATTCCGTATATGACAGTCCATGGCCGAATGCCCAGCGCACCGGTACGTTTCTTCGCATCATAATAACGGTATCCGACAAAGATATCTTCTCCATAGAGAACAGTCCTGCCGTCTCCAGGGAAATTCAGGTAACTCGGGTTGTCTTCCAGAGATATGGGAACGTCTCCGCCAGACGTCCTCCTGGATTTGCTCCCCCAAATAACAGCCGGTCGCTGGCCTCCCCCAATGCCTTCTCCTCCCAGATACATCTCCAGAATGGCATTTACAGACTCCGCCCATGGAGTTTCTACGGGACTTCCGTTATGAAGAACCACTACCACATTTTTCTGTATCTCAGCCACAGCCTCTATAAGGCGATTCTGACACTTTGGCAGTTCCATGGATGTTCTGTCATATCCTTCCGACTCAAAGCTGTCCGGCAGTCCGGCAAAGATTACAACTACATCTGCGCCCGCTGCCGCTTCACACGCCTGTTTCAGATCCTCTTCTGTCATCTCGTCACGCTCTGACGAGAAGCCTTTCACGTACTCCACTGCCCTGCCTTTTCTCACCGCAGTTTCCAGAGCCGACACTACGCTGTCCGTATTGATGTGACTCGATCCCCCGCCCTGGTATCGCGGTTTCTTTGCAAATTCCCCGATATAGACTACTTTCTGTTCTTTTTTCAGCGGCAGCACTCCCCTGTTTTCCAGAAGTACGGCGCACTCTGTTTCGATATCTGCCGCTGCTTTGTGATCCTTTTCCCTGTCAAATACAGTCTCCGCTTTCCTGTTATCTGTGTAGGAGAAGACTACTTTCAGTATGCGTTCCACCGTTCTGTCAAGAATTTCTTCCTCCAGTTCTCCATTCTCCACTGCCTGAATAATCTTTCTTGTATTATATCCTCCTGATCCCGGCATCTCCAAGTCAAGACCGGCTTTCAGTCCTTTCACCCGGTCATTTACAGCTCCCCAGTCACTGACCACATATCCTTCAAATCCCCACTCATCCCGCAGGATATCTGTCAGAAGTTTCTTATTCTCTGAAGAAAATACTCCGTTGATCTTATTGTAGCTGCACATCACAGTCTTTGGCTGCGCTTTCTTCACCGCCTCCTCAAAAGCCGGCAGATAAATTTCCCGGAAAGCCCGTTCCGATACTTCCGACGATATCTGCATACGGTCTGTTTCCTGATTATTCGCGGCGAAGTGTTTCATACTGGTTCCGATGCCTTTCGACTGTACGCCCCGGATATATGCTGACGCCATCTTTCCTGTCAGATATGGATCTTCGGACATATATTCAAAATTCCTTCCGCAGAGAGGACTGCGTTTGATATTAACTGCAGGGCCGAGGAGCATGCCCACGTTCTCAGCCTGACACTCGTCCCCAAGGATCTGTCCCATACATTCCATCAGTTCCACGTCAAAGCTGGATGCCGTGGCGCAGGCTGCCGGAAAGCAGACTGCATTCACACTTTTATTCAGGCCGAGATGATCTGCCGCGCCTTCCTGTTTGCGCAAGCCGTGCGGGCCGTCTGTCATCATAACGGAAGGAATCCCTAACCTTTCGATTCCCATCGTGTTCCAGAAATCCGCTCCCGAACATAGTCCTGCTTTTTCCTCCAGTGTCATCTGTCTGATCAATTCTTTCAGGTTTCTGCTCATTATGAAATCCTCCTTAAATAAATTCTTATCTGTTCCTATCTGTGGGCTTCCCAGAAGATGACTGCTTCCTGAAGCCAGTTTTTCACTTTTGTTTCATTTCCTATTCCAAATCCATGTCCCAGTCCGTCAACGATTCTGACCGACACATTTTCTTTGCCCAGTACCTTCTCTAATTCCGGCAGTTTATCTTCCACATTTGCAAAACCGAACTCATCATCCCGCCCTACGATAGAAAATACCGCCAGTCCCTTGTCCTCCTGCAAAGCTTTGATATTCCAGTCCAGACCATACATAGGGAAGATCACCTTCGGTCTTGGCAGATGATTCTTGTGGCAGCAGTCCTCATAATTGGCAAATGAATACGCCGTGGTCATAAGTCTCCTGCTGAAAAACCAAAGATGGCATAATCATCCATGTTTACAGAAAACTGTTTTTGATGCTCCGTCAGATATCGAATCACTTGTGTCAGTTCCCTCGCGGCAGCTGTCCCTGCTTTACCTGTTCTGTCTCACCCAGCTGTCTGCCGACCGGATAACTTACGACGAAAACAGAATATCCCATTTTATGCAGCTTCATCGCCACAGGATACCCCTCGCAATCAGTTACATTACTGATAAATCCGCCTCCCGGAACTACAATGGCAAGTGGTTTTCCCTGTTGTCCTGATAAAACATTCCCGTCAGATGTGACCTGTACGGATGACCCTTCACTGCTTCCGCAGGATACAGATCCGACACCAGCCTTGCCTGACCTTTCTCAACAAGTCCGGTTAGATAATTGAAAGATTCCAAGGCTGCATCCAATTGTTCCTCACGGCCCGGCGCCTTTAAAAAATCCTTATACTTTACAGGCGCAATAGCTTTCAGCACGTTGTCCTCCACATTGAAAAACATATGTTTAAAACCGCCGAATACCGGATGCTGCATGAAAAATCCAACTTTGTCCTCCCCCGTTCCCGGACGGAAATGTCCGTTTTCATCGTAATAGCTGCTTTCCTTTATTTTTGGAAATCCGCAGATGCCAAGAAGTGCCGGCAAAAACATGGCACTTTTTTTTGTAGACATATAATGTCGCACCGATTACAAATAATAAAACAATCACCACTACTGCAAAAAATATCTTCATCCTAACCTATGCCTCCTTTTCTTACTGACATCTTACTTTATACAGACTAAAATTACATCAACGAAACATAAGTGATTTACCGACCAAACTTAATAAATATCCGAGATTACTCTGTACACCTTTGCCCCCAATATGGTATATTTTAGACAGGTTAAATAAACTGCTGATGACTATAATCACAGTTCATTCATATCTTGAAAAGGAGAGAATATATATGATGACATTATCTGCATTGAATCAATTTCTGAAGCAGCACACTACCGAAGAAACCCAGCGTCTGAATGGTGTAAAGAAAGATTATTCACAATTTCCTGTTGCCAGAGGTAAGTTTGATACACCCTGTTACCGTTTTGATACGAACCTTGAAGATCTGCGTTCTTTATTTCTTTCAAAGAAAGTGCTTCCGAGTTATTACAACTTCGCTGTTGTAAAACAGGATCGTTTTGAAAACGTACCTCTGCATATCCATGAGTGGCTGGAGTTGAGTTATATTTATTCTGGTTCCTGCACAATGACGATAAATAAGACTACATTCAGGCTAAAAGCCGGGCAGATGGTTCTGATCAGCCAGAATGCACCTCATTCTGTCAAAAGATGTTCAGAAAATGATATTATCATCAATTTTCTGCTGACGCGCGAATATCTGAACGGTACTTTTTTTGAACGCCTGTCTCAGGATAATTACCTTACACACTTTTTCATTGAGGCTCTGAACACCACGATGCAGGAAAGCAGGTATATTGTCTTTTCCCCGGAACAAAAACAAAACCGGCTGGCAGATCTTACCAACCAGTTTCTCTGTGAATTTTATTCTCCGTCCGTAACATCCGGACCTTTTTTAGACAGTCTTTTTACGCTGATTACCTGCGAGATGATCAATCTGTTCCAGCACGGTATGGTTCTAGATCACGCCTCTGTGGATCAGATTTATACCATACTCCGATATATCGAAACAAACTTTGCGGACTGTACCCTTTCTTCTACAGCTGAGTTTTTTAATATGCACCCAACTATCTCTCTGCCTACATACGCCAGCATACCGGAACCACTTACAAAGAGCTGGTCCAGACACACCGGCTCTCTCAGGCGGCAAAATTGTTAAGGAGCACCGCACTTTCCACAAATGATATCAGCCTTGCCGTCGGATATCAGAATACCAGCTTTTTCTTTCAGCTGTTCCGCAAGAAATACGGATGTACGCCTATGGAATATCGAAACATGCTTCATGCTTCTGATACGCCAAATATGTGATATGTACATTATTTGCCATATAGAAACTTTTCCGGTAAAGTTACTTTAAAATCTTTCGCCAAATCTCTGAAATTCTGAGGTGAGATTGTCTGTCTTTTATCCGGTCTCATGGACAGCATCTTTACAAGGATTTCCGCGGATTTCTCTACGGTGTGCATTAATCCGAATGTAAGATCAAAGTCTTCCCCTGAGCAGAACATGCCGTGATGCGCCCAGATTGCCACATCATATTCTTTCATCAGGCACTTGTCGCCCACTGCGATCTCACGGCCCGCCCGGCACCATCCATCCTACTACACCGATTCCGGAAGGAAATACAACCGGGCACTCGGTCGCCATCTCCCAGAGTTCTCTAGTAAATACTTTATCCTCCAACGGCAGTACAAATGTCAGTGCGATCACATTCGTGGTATGTGCATGATAAACATTGGTAACGCTTTTTTCACTTCATGGTTCATCAGGTGACTCGGCAGCTCACTGGTCGGTCTGCCTCCGTTTACCAGACCCCAAAGGATGCGGTAATTCTCTCCTTTTTCATCCAATTCGATGATATTTTGCATAGACTACCACTTCGAAGATGCAAATTGTCACTATGTAGTTACACAGATGCTATCAGATTCACTAATAGCATCGCCTTACTTTATCGCCCTCTATTCCTGCTAATCGGAATTACATCCCCAAAATACTTACTATCCTTCACCGCTACAAGTTCCACCTCAACACACTTCTGCTGCCATTCCTTACAAGCCTCTTCATACCTTTGCCTCTCCTCACGAACCATGAATAGCTCGGTATAAAACTCCGAAGCATTTGCATAGTCTGCATCCTGAAGCACATTTGAAAGCTCTGATTTCATCCTCCCTGCTTTTCTATCCAATACAGCAATCTGCTCCTGCAACTCTTTCTTTCACTTCTAATGCCAATGTGAGTGGACATATAGGTGTCCGTTTACGAATCCACGCCGTATCCGGCGTGATAGGACGAGGATCCCCGGCAGGAATCCAGCCTCGGCAATGCCCACTAGCATGCGCAGCACATAGAGCGTGTGCGGGCTGGTGGCGAACATGGTGCAGGTGGAAGCGATGCCCCACACCACCATG